>Ga0325414_1004181_pt1 | contig 15078 bp, 10 predicted proteins | sample PopdelMetagenome_8_FD_206183 | JGI IMG/M metagenome (GOLD analysis project Ga0325414, IMG submission 206183) | Populus deltoides microbial communities from Bellville, Georgia, United States - Leaf-PdKOR-R3 | ecosystem: Host-associated > Plants > Phyllosphere > Phylloplane/Leaf | place: USA...
AGCAAAAAAGTACAAAGAGCCAATTAAAAAAATTCACGGGCTTGTTACAACAAATCCTAGGCGCATGAGTAAAAAAAAACTCCATTAAATAATAAAATTAGAAAAAAAAACAGATAAAAAAGGGGCTGAAAAACCCAAAGGACATACAAAAAGATCAGGATGAGCACGCCTGAGTGGCTAGCATGGTTAAGCTAGTTTTTATTTATTATTATTTTTTATAAGAAGTGGAGGACCTGTGGTTCGTCGCTCCTCTTTTTTTGAAAAAAACTCATAGTTGTTTGTCACCTCAAAATTAATAATATGCGTCATTGAGTCTTAAATCCATGATTACACATAATGTTAATCATCAAGCCACGACATGAAGTTGTTAATCAAATAATTAAAAAATTATAACAACATGGTTAATTGTTCATATAAATAGTTAAACAAATCATTAATTTTTTTTGTTGCTAGTACTAGGATATTTTCATCATTCTTGTTGTGTCTTGGACCAAAAAACTTTTTGGAACTTAAAAAAATAATATCTAAATTGTTAATTATTTTTTGTATTATTATTAAAATCGGTACAACAATTCAAACTTGAAAAATTTCAACTTGACTTTTTTTAGCCTAAGTCTAAATTAAATTGTGTAGGAGTTGGTCCGACAAGACCTTATCAACTGGATAGGTCCAAAGAAAAAAATCAAATAAAAAAACAAAATCAAGATCACCCTAGTTAACTAGTTAAACCCGCGACCTGAGTTATACACTCAACTTAGTTGAATTAATTTTTTAAAATTTATTATACGATAAAAATATAAAAACTTATGCATTATAAACCCAATAGTGAGTGATAAAACTCAATAACACCATAACATTAAAAAAAATTGAAAAACAAATCTAATATGTCCAAGTAAGAAATTTAAAAGGAGGATTTCATTTAATACCTTAATGTAAGAGCATGACTTTCCTTGCCCTAATTTGATTTATTCAAGTCTAAGAGTAATTTGCTATTATTGTTAATTTTTGTTATCAATAATCTTTTTTTAATATGAATAGTAAGCTAATCTCATATTTTTTAGTTGTATTGATAATAATTCTCACTACATCAATTTTTATTTTCTCTATTACCTTTTCAACTAACCAATATAACTATATTTTATATACATTTTAAATTTGTAACCACAAAACAAACAAGTATTGCGATACAATTATATATTTGGTAATAAATTTTTTAGAGAAGTTTAAGTTTTAGTGATTCCAGTTTATTTAATTATTTTGCAATGAGAGAATAATACTTTCATTGTGTAACCCAATATCCAACAACTATACTATATTAAAATAAAAAATAGTTCTAGAACTATGTATAAAAACATAAATTGTGTCAAAATATTTAATTCAACTAAAATATCCTTTAAATAAATTTTGTTAATTTATTACTTCAACTTCTTTCAAATATCACAAATTTCTTAATTTTTTTACCAAATTTATAATGTGTTATATATTGAAATGATTTAAATCAAGAGCAACGCTTAGTTTTATTGCATTAAATAAAAAAACCTTACTTCTTGTTCTAAATTTATGTATATATAAAATCAGATCTGAGAAATTGTTCTGTGCTAATGATTCAAGGTATTATTTCATGATTTATCTAATATACTACTAGAATATTTGGTTTTTTTTTTTGTGATTAGAATATTTCATGACATAACATGTTAGAAAGGAAAGGGATGTCAAACTTAATACCCATATGACAGGGAATTAATAAAAAAAATCGTGTACAATAATTTAGTATTGCTAATTACATATATTTTGTAGCAATATATAATTACTTTATGATAAATATAATTATTTTTGCTAATTCAAATTTCTTACAACCATAACAAGTCATATAAGGTGGTGAATTTCAAACAAAATATATTTTGTATTTTTTTCTTATTGTCAAAATAAATGAAATAAGATAAAGAACAAGATAGGAAGAGTTGTGAAAAACAGATAATTTACATAATTTTTTTTATAAAATAATAAATAAATTAATGAAATGAAACATATTCATCAACATGGAAGATGTTATAGGGTTAAATTTTTCATCCTAAAATTCATCCTTACACAACATTCTAGTCCAAACTAGACTAAATCTTGCCATACTTTTACTCATGTTTGTTTACAACTATGTGTTTCGTTCATCCAAGGAAGTTTCCACAATTGACTTGTCGTAAGCAAAGAATTAATATAAGTAGATAAATTGAAAAGCACACAACATATACAGGGAAATCTTTCAACCTTTATTAATCTCGTAAACAAAGGATTCACACAATACAAGTGTGTGTGTTATGTGCAAAGATTGAATGTTATATAGTCAAGGCCTTCCAAGCCTATTTATAGACAGGTACAAAAGGTTACAAAGCATAAAACTATTATCCCTATTTTTTATGAAGTAGTGAGGAACTTAGTTGGTGGTTTTGACCCATGATCTTAGTGTCTTGAGGAGCAATCTCAATTATGCCCTAATGATTTGGTCACCTATCCTTCATGAAGCCATGATCATTACCATCATAAAAACCCACTACATTGTTGTAACTGTAACCCATAATCTGTTTGTTTAAATGTCAGCCCTCTATTGACATTCTAGTTGTGTTTGTCTATCACATGAGTACAAATATATTGCAAAGCCAAAATTTGATGCTTGTGGGAAGCAAAAGGATTCTTATGATATAAAAAGATCATTTGAAGATATCTCTTACCATACGAGTCTCCTAAAAGGATCTATAAGAATAAAAGATCCATCCTCTCCTTTGGGCATTTAATCGATATCAAAAGATTGCGAGGAGTTAAAACTTTCTACATATTTAAGTTTTTGTCCTTATCGAATTCTACTTTATTAGAATGAGAATTTCATTCGTGTTGGTATATTTAAGGCTGTTTTAAAGATGGTAACATGTGTCACTTATAATCCAAATCCTTCTATTCTGACATGCATATATAAAGGTCTATCTGAGACTTTTAATTTGTCTAATGGCAATACATAACTTAGGACTGCGTGAACTTCATTTCCTAAGCATTTCCTCTATGCTTGGGCTAGAATACACTTTTCTCGTGGGGTATATGCTATTATTAACAATGATTCTTCTTCGCTTATGATTAGTATATTTAAAGGTACCTTGAATGTTATAACCTAATTTTTTACCCTCTATTTCTTACTTTCTTTTCGAACAATCCAAAAATAATAGCAAAAAAAATAATAATAAAAATATTTTTTTGATGTTTTTGTGTTGTTTTTGACATTTTTAGTGTATTTTCAAAAGAGTTAAGAATTTAAAATTTTACTTTCAACACGTTCGGTTTTTAATGTGTTTATTTCAAAATCATTGATCAATTTTATTGAGTCGATATTGACGTTGTTTTTTCCTTCCAAAAATATCAAAATATAAGAAAAATAAGAAAAGTTAAAAACAAAAAAATATATTTGAACAAGGTGAACAAAAGTGCAAAAAAGGAAAATAAGGGACCAAAGTTTTTTAGTTGCTTGGGGACTAAATAATTAGGAAGAAAATAACAAATTTGTTTTGCCTATAAATAGGTGGTTGTACCGCACATAAAGGAGGATGAATTTTAAAGAGAATTGGTTAGAGAAAAAATCACACACATACCAAAACACTCTCCCACCTACCAGTTCACACACCCAAATAACACAAAAAAACCCTAGATCTATTATTCATAAACCAGCTATTAGCCACACAATAAAAAAAACACCCATCTTCAACCTCTCATCTCTTAGTCAACCTTCTCTGACCACACACCACCATCTTCTTCAACCGAGACCAACCAACCATCTTCAATGGCAACCCTCCTAATAAGCCTTTAACCCAAACTATAATGAGCAACTCCTTTTCCCACACAACTATCCTTTTCTCTCTAGCTTAACTATGGACCAATAACCCCTCCTAAACAACAGCCAACAATTCCTATCGTTTTCCACCTATAAACCACCATAGCCTCAACTATCATGAGAAGTCGCCCATACACCCAAACCAAAGCTTGCAATGGCCATTTCCTTTCCACCCAATACTGCTTCCTCTCTCACAAAACCATTTTTATAGCATCAATCCAAAACCACTGAAACTAGATCAACCGACAGTGAAAAAAGAAGAAGAAACAAAACCACTCTAACCATGGAAAAAGGAAGCAGATCTAAAGAAAAGAAAAAACGACTATTGTTGGTGTAGTTTTTTTTGTAAGTAGTGGCAACACTCACCACTAACACAAGAAGAAAGTGAAGAAGAAAATTTTGCATATCCACCAGTTTTCCTTTCTTACTAATGACGATGTGTGATTCCACATGCCGATAATGATGGTGGCACGTGGAACCCACATGCCGCCATTGTTTCTCCATTTCTAGCACCATGTAGCAGTCTCTTTAAGCTATCCTCAACCTCTAGAAAGTTTATTTTAGGATTCAAATGATTTTTAATTTTCTTTGTTATGATTTGTGTTTAATTTCAATGTTGTGTAAATATTAGTAATTATATGGGTGTGTGAGTTTTATTAGTAAAAGAGATGGATGTATGTGTTTACATTTTCTTATATGTTCTGAATGTTTAAAACTAAAAAGGCAAAAAGAATTAAATGTTTTAAAAATGTGGCTAAGTCTCTTAAAAATAAAAAAATAATCGTATTTTGCATAAATAACAAAAAAAAAATACATGGCATGATTTAACATCCTTAAAAATGCATCATTATGTGGAGTTGAAAAAGATGGTGCATATGGATGTAAAGGTGAAGAAGCAGTTTAAACGGAAAGGTACCATTCGACAAAGCAAATCATTAGGCCATTCAAAACCCAATTGGAAGTCTAACACTAGGGGTGGTCCATCATAATAGAATGAGGAGGGAAATGTTGAATACCCTAAAGAGAAGAAAGACACCTCAATCGATGTTAAAGGTAACAATGTTACCCCTACTTCTCATAACTATGACGTTAAATGCTTTTATTATCTGAGTTTTGGTCATATTGCTCCAAAATATCCAAAAAAAAGTCATAATTATGAAAGCTAATAATGAGGTTAAGACTGATGGGGAGGATGAAAGGGAAAAGATGCCACCATTGGAGGAAGTTGAAGATGTTTATGTTGAGTATTCGATTAAGGGAGACACACTTATGTTGAGAAGAGTACTGAATATGCATGTCAAGATGGATGATTCAGAAGATTAAAAAGAAATATTTCACACGAGATGCCGTGTTTATAATAAAGCATGTAGCTTAATTATAGATGATAGTAGTTGCACTAATGTAGCTAATGTTGTATTTATGAGAAAGTTGAACTTGCACACTACCAAACATCTTATACCTTATAAATTATAGTAGTTGAATGATGGTGGTGAAGTGAAAGTGAATACGCAGGGTTTGGCTTCCTTTTTTATTGATAAATATTGTGATGAGGTGTGTTGTGATGTTGTGCCAGTGAAAACTAGTCATGTGTTCCTTGGTAGACCATAATAATATGATATGAGAGTTTGCATGATTGAATAGATATTCTTTTGAGATAAATGAAAGACCTATAACTCTTGTATCTTTAACACCTAAGTAAATATATGATGAGCAACTTAAATTGAAGAAGGAGAGGATGATTGAAAATGAGAGCTTGTATATCAAAGGGACCTTATTTGCTAATAAAGTTCTTCTTAGTTTTGATAATGATGTTATTCTTTAGCTTGGTACTGATTTGTTGATATTAGAAGATGTTTTTCATGATACATATTTGAGGTTGAATCTTTTAAAAAAAGAAGAGGATGATACGAACCAAATTAGATCTGAATTTAGCCTTAAAATATCTATTGATTAGTTTTGTAAAGTTAACAATCTCTCTCAAACTGTACATCATAATGAGATGAAATTTTATAGAAAGATACTAGACATATCAAGTTATATTTTGATAATTTTTCAGATCAAATGGAGTTCGAGAACATATTATTTCTGAGCGTCAAAGTTACTAGACAAATCTTGTCAAATCTGTCAAACTACATCTTTGTGTACTATTTATGATATATCTGGAGATACATATATATATGAAATTTTACTACTATTCAAGTTAGGTTGGAAATTAGACATCTTCATATTTCTAAAAATATATGGTAGACCTAGTAATTTATCTAGACAAGAAAGAACAATATGTTTGAAGTTAGGACTCAAAATCTGCAAAGAATATACGAAAATTGAAGATTTGGGCTACATTGAGGAATTCTGGCATGCAAACTTTGTTTTTATTTTTCAATTTTATTTGTTTATTTAATTTTGAATAATTATTTTTAATTTGGGTTTGTTCTAGCACATTAGACATTGTTTAGGGATTTATTTCATTATTGGACCAATATTAATTGATTACTAGTTTAAGTCCATTAGCTTGTAACCCAAAAGATGTCCATTAAGGTTAGTTAAATGATACTATATTATGTTTCTTTATTTGTAAATTTCAGCAGCAAGTTGAAGAATAAGTATGAGTTTTTCTTTTGTTTGTTTGTGACAAAACAACCTTTCTTTACAGGGACAAAAATCATACACAGACTTATCGAAGATTAACTGGTTCATTGGTGTTATTCATATACTTAGGGTTCTTAGATACAAGGTTATCTTTAGGTCTAAGTCTTTTTACAATATCTTTGGTTCTTAGGTACAAGGTTACCTCTAGGTTTTATCAAACCTGATTTTTGATTTTTCGGGTTGTTATCTAATTCGTTTGGAGTTGCTTGACCATATGATTAAAATATTTACATCGAACTTTATTTAGTTAATACAAGATTTTATGGTTGTTTTTTTTTATTTTAAGTTTATGATGATATTTTAAGTTTATTGATCTTACATGGTATTATTCTATTTGAATTGATTGTTTTTTTAATTTCATGATCGGTTATGCCCATGGTTAAAGGTGAATAAGTATTTACCAGTATATAAAAATTTAAAAAAACATCCATGCTATTTATAGTGACATTCCACTAGTTTTAATATGTGACAACATATTGTTTATGTGGGGGTGTTACATTTCATGCCTTACTATTTGGATCTCCAAGTCACGGGCTCTTATAGTTAGTTGTTCAAAAGTGAAAGGTATGTTCCCTTAAAGACTATATAGCAACTCTCATTGGATTCTCTGGACACACATGTTTATGAAGAATGCTTTACTTATCTTTTCTTAACAACTAAGAACTAAGTTCCTCTATCTCTCAATATAATTCAACACTGGTTTTTCTTTCCTTTACTTAGTATAATGAGTCAAGAACTCTCACTCTAATTGGTTTCAACTATCCATTTTTCCAGTAAGAATCTCAGTGTACCAGTTAAATATGACTCTTTTTAAGGATCGAATGAACTGCTTCACCATCATGTCTCTATAGATTCTTGTATTATTACAAGTCTTAATAAAAATGAGCAATATATTACTTCGGGTTACCTTTACCTTCAAATTATTAGAACCTTAGAGGTTGATAGTTTAGTGACATCCTTATTTCATCAATACACTTAGAGTATGGCTTGGCTAGGGAGTTCCTCTATATTGAGCATATGTATCAACAATCATATACTGCATTTGTTGGAGAGTAAATGAGCCCACTGATGACCCAATAGTGTTTGTAATGGTATTTTATACTATTATTTGATCATGTTACTTTTGTTTTTGTTTCTCTTTATGAGCATCTTGATGAGCATTATTTCTAGATGGATCTTTGATCATTTGGGTGCTATCAATAGATGGATTTTGCTTTTCTAGTTGGTCCATCAACATGGCAATCTGAGCATCCCTTTCCTTGATAGATTTTTTTTCAGCTCTTCTATTTCAAGAGGCATCTAATGGACATGATCCTTAAAAAGTGATGCCTCAATGACTATGACTAACATTTAAGAGTCAGAGTTAGATGAGGAGGAGTAATCTCCCCATCTTTATTTGGAAGAAGTCATAGAATGAGATATAAAATTCAATTGGATGCTTGAACTTGATGGTGGAATCTCAATTATTTTTTCTAAATCTTGAAAATGATAGTTTCCAAACTCATATTTTGAGGAAATTACTTTTTTTTTTTCTCTTCTAAAGAATTTTCTTAGTGGAGAGACTAACTTGTACTTTCCAAATTGAGTCTTTAGGTGAGTGGCTAGTAAGGTATCCATTTCAACACCTTAAGAATTAATTGGAAAATTGTTTATATGCTCTATATTTTCCATTTTAGAAAATAAATATGTTGACTCGAGAGATAAGAGGAAGAGAGGGTCCCGCTAGGCGTGTTAGAAATTTAAACAAATAAAATTTCGTGTTTTAAAAAATACGCTAAACATGGTATTAAAATTACAATAATGAGTTTGATTATAACAAAAAATAGAAACTCTTTTGAGATGCTCTGTAGGTGCACGAATCATTTGATTAACAGTCAAATCTAGATCTTGCTTTGGATGAGAAGATATTTACACGAGCCAGACAACTTTAACCATGTGAGATCTTTACTTGATTTGATTTGATAAATATAAAGATTATTCACACGAACCTGAAAACTTTAACAATGTAAGGTCCTTAACTTGACTTGATTTGATTTGATGAAGATTACTCATATAAGCTTGAATGCTTTAACCGTGTGAGGTATTTAACTTGATTTGATTTGAAAAATGAAAATACTTGAATTATTTGCTTCCTTATTTTGATTTGATGAAATAAAAGACTTTGATTCTTTACTTTCTTAATGAACTTGAACTTTTTTTAAGAAAACTTTCAAGTATTTGTTTTTAGTTTTTAGTCTCTGTATGTTGTCTTTGTCTTTAATTTGGTGGTTTAGTTGTCTATTCATAGATAGACCAAATACAATTTACCTCAAATATCCCTTAAATATCCTTTATTTAAATTATATTTTAGAAAAATTGATATGAAAATTACTTAAAATACCCTTAGTTAGAATGATGTTAAAGTAAGAACCATGAAATGTATTTTGGATTGAATTTTTAATTTATTTTAGGTCCAAAACCAATAAATTAAATTTATTTTATCATAAAAATCTTTAAATAATGGGCCAGACTTGTTGAAATTTTAATGTCTAATACTAAATTATTGCCATCAAATATGTAACATCAACAAATTCATTATCTTATTGATTGACAATTATTTTTAAGTTACAACACTTATATAATTATTAAATGGCCAATTAGTTAATCAATTAGGAATAATAAATCTCTTATTTTTTTTTATTAAAGATAAAAAAAACATAATCAATCAACAAAGATTTAAAAATTAAATTTTAATTAAAATTAAATATAAAAAATAAATGTTTTTTAAAAACAGCCAGCATAATCAATAAAAATTAGCAAAAATATTTTTTTAATTATTATTGTTATAATTTTGATTCTACATCCAGTCTTGGAACACGTGGCCAAGCAAGAGTCTTCACATTCTTAGATATGGTTTAAAATCTTATCCAAAAAAAAGTTTGAGTAATCGTATTAGCCTTTTTATTATTTGATTAATTTAGATCAATTATTTTATTAAAAATAACAACTTTTTTTTTTAATTTTAATTATTGATTCGATAAAAATCTAGTAGGAAAAACTTATGTGGAGTTAATATAAAATGCAATCCAAATCAAATTCCGAATCTCAAATGTATTAGATCAATCTACGAAGCGGGGTCGGTTTAACAACAATGCACTAAACTCGCCCAAGGAAAAGATTATTTGGATGCTTTCCTTCTTCCCTGTGCTTGTTTCTCTCTTTCTTCAGGTCAGAAACGCAGAAAAATATTTTGTTCGATCGATATAAAAGGTATATATAACCAGAGCAAACTGAGACACAACTAACGTTTGAGGTATGGATCTTCTTCTAAACCTCGTTTCTTGTCTTGTTGTTCCCATTTGTTTCTTAATACTCTGATACATAATAATTTCTCAGCAGACTCATGGAACTCTAAATAATCATGCTTGGTTATGTTTTGCTATGAATACAATTCTCTAGTCTTAAAGAATTGAATTGAATTGAATTTTGAGTTCAAAACACTGTTTTCTTGGTATGATTTGCAAAATGATCAAAATATTTTTCATTTTGGAATTGAACCATATCATGGATGAGGATGAATCTGACATGCATCTTTGTATTCGTTGGATTTTAGCCGCTCTTTGTAAGTACACACTTCAATCTCTCTGCCAAAACATGACTCAGACAGACAGCAAATGTGAGCATATCACCGTTCACACTGTTACTCAGACTTCTCCATGTCCTATACTCTCATGTGTAGAGAAAGCACCTAAATATGCTCACGTTTCACTTATACCAGTTGCTGATTCAGATCAAAGTTCATGCAATCAACCATCAGCATCCGGGGTCTTGCAAGATGTACACATAGTAAGATTATTGGAACTCTCCTTCCATGCACAAATGGTCTTTTCATTATTGCTATATTCTTCTTGTATATTACATAATCTTCAAAGTTGTTGCAGTATTTGCTGTTTCCTCGAGCTAGATTATGCTGGAGTTCTTTATATTGGACAAGTTGATGATTTGGTTATTTTATTAGTCGCCACTGTTGATGGAGGATTTTCTTGAACTTGCTAGAGAAAACACAGAGAAGGATCTTGAAACATGTGGGGTTCTTGGTGCTTTCCTTGTAAGATTCATGTTTTTGTTCATACTCTCTGCAACTGAAATGCTTTCTTTTTTTTTAAAAAAAAAAAAAACTTATCGCATTTAGTCTTTAGGCATTTTAACAAATGTTAATGATTGCTTTTGGTTTGCACATAACATATTTGGTCTTATTCTAATTGGGTTCTAAATGAACTCCTTTAATTTATAAATTTTTCTGTTGTTCCTCTCCTTGCTATTTACAAAGAATTGCTACCTCATTCCAATTGCATATTCTCACGTAAAAATCTGCACTCAATATCTATTTCATTTATGGAGTAACAGCCCCAACTCCCCCCCACCCAACCACTTTGGCTGGGGTATAATCCACCGCTTTTATCATGTATGCATGCTGTTATAGAGATCTTGACTAGCTGGTTATATTCTTCCAATTTTTCCACTAATTAAACTCCTTTCTGTGTTGGTTGTCATTGTGCTACAGCTGGTGCTTATGTTCATAATTCCACCCATCCATTTTCTTGCTGTTTTTGATAGTCTGTTTTCATAATCTTTTGGATTACTGGTCACTAGTAATCATGCTTTGCATTGTTTCCAATCATTGATGCTATACTGGTCCGAGATGTGGAGATTAATTTGAGGTGATGATTTCATATTGAATCTCGTTTCTATGCTATCCTCATGAAATCAGGAGCATGGAACCTATTACGTCACCACTCTAATAATACCAAAACAAGAATCAACATCCTCTTCTGTGAGCTCCCGGAGCCTTTTTACTCTTTTTAATTGGGTTCAAGATGTCATTTGATGTGATGTTTATATGGCCTAATTTCTTAACCAATAACATTGACGACAGTGCGAGGCTTTAAAAGAGGAAGAGTTTTTTGCCATACAGAATGACCGTTCTCTTTTTCCTGTTGGGTGGATTCATGTATGTTTATTTTCCTGTAGTTTTTTTTTCACCTTGTAATCTCAAATATTTCTTCATGAACATGGTATTATAAGTTATATAAATTTTAAATTTTTCTTAAAACTAAAAGTATAATGTTCTGTTTTCAGACACATCCTTCTCAAAGTTGTTTCATGTCATCAATTGACCTACATACTCACTTTTCATATCAGGTAATTGACTAACCTGCAGATCTGTTAGTATAGATTGAGAGTTTTCATTCTTGTTCCTGTGATTGAGCTGCACAGATTCAACTAATCCTTGTCAAGCTATCATTTTTAAGATTGGCAAGGTCAATATTCTGTTTTGTCACAATTAAAGGCCTTCATTTTCTTACACTAGCACCTTTAGATTTGACTCTAAGTAATGGAATATACCCAATTGATGAATATATGCTTGGAATCTCTAGCTTTGGTTCTTGGCTGACAAGCACAGGACCTGTACCTCTCCCCTCTCCCCTATTTGGGGGAATCAGAACTATTGAGCTGAAAATCCATTGGGCCTGGTACCTAATTGTTATTATTAGTTCTCATCTAGTTTTTCTCTGTTTTCCTTGCATGCCGATGAGGTTAAATTTAAAATTTGACTAATTTAGTTGTTTCTGTATGCTTTCAGGCAATGGTACCTGAGGCATTTGCCATTGTCATGGCTCCAACTGATAAGTCAAGGTGTGTAATTCATTCACTGCACTATATGATTAGCCTCTGTCACTATTCAGGGCCATTTTTATTGTCCAATTCTTTTTAAATGGCTTTTTTTAGGCCTCCACAGATATTCTCTATTAACACCCTCTATTTTCCTCATAGAATTTATGAACAATCAGTCCATGTTACTGTAGACATTAGTATCTGTTACATATGGTTAATTTGTCTTTGCTGACTTTATTTCACCAAAGATCCCTGGCACAAGTGTCATCAACTCATTCCTCCCCAACTTTCCACCTTGACAAACGCTTATTTTCTGTTTTGCATTTATTCTCTAATTGCTACATAAACTATGAATCTTGTATTTCTAAATTTACTTTCGGATCTTCAGGTTGAGCACTTTGAAGGTAAAACAATAGGAAACAAGGCATTGATTATCTGTTTACTAATTCATGTACCAGTCCATTTCAAATCACGAATCAGCACAATTCAATTTCACCTAGTGATTCAGTTAATTTTCAAACAAACTATGTTCATGTTTAGAAAGTTTAAAGAGAAAAAGCTACCGAGGTATCGAAGTATGAACAAGGCACATAAGATCAGCCATGTCATTTGCAGAAATAAAAAATACTTCCCTGTAACAGCAGAAATATTGGCATGATAAAATTTTACAATCCTTTAATGTTTAACAACGTTTACTCCTGCAAAACCTAGATGCTTAAAAGGTAAACAAAACAAAAGCAGATGGTTCTATATATCCATGTGGAGCGGATCGCATTTAGTTCCATGCACCACTTGATTTTGGAATGCAGGAGCTATGGAATATTCAGGTTATCTGACCCAGGTGGGATGAGTGTTCTGAAAGAGTGTGAAGAGTCAGGGTTTCATCCTCATGGAGAACCAGCAGATGGGAGCCCCATTTACGAGCACTGTGCCAATGTATACACAAATACTAATCTGAGGTTTGAAATCTTTGACTTACGCTGATCTATCTTATTGGTCTACAACTGCATGTGCATGGCGGCACAGATCCAGGGTTCAAGTTAACACTAAAATGACCCTAGCCACTACTTGCAGCAAATATGGGTTGAGGTCTTGAGACATGATACCGGGGAATGCAGATATATATATGAATTGAACCCGCGCTTTCCTTTTTAAGTATATGTAGATGGTAATGTTTGTGGTTTCTGGCTGTCATAATAATGAGTTCATGACTGTTCATGAAATCAAGAGATGAATGCTTCCTCTTTAATATGTGTATCTTGATCAGATTATGCCCAGTGTTTTCCTGATTTTATTGACCTGCAGAATATGAATATATATTTTTTACTGGATGACTAGACTTATGCCACCTTCAATATAAACTTATAAAGCGTTCAATCACAAATTATATTTTGGTATTTTGTTTGCTGAATTGTTTTTATACCTTCGGCTCTTAGGTTCAGACACACAGGCAGACCCATGTACTAGATTTAAAGAGAGAGTAAGAGCATTGAGAGGGTTAAACTCAGGAGTGTTGATTCATATTAACATGTCATATTCAGGATGTATTAAGTTACTGATGTCTTCGAGCATGAGTTGTATAGTTAGTGTTAAATCTTCAAAGATTAATTTATCATTAAATTTTAATCAGCACATTAAGCAAGGTAGCACAACACAATTCACGGTGAGTCAGTGACCACTTTTAATAAACAGTTCATGTCAAGTTGATATAATTATGGAACTCAAATTTCTCATAAAAATAATTGTTTTGATAGGGGCTCAAGAAACTTTTGCTAATAATGTTGGCTTCCGCATCTAGCAGTAATGTTTTCGAAACCCCAATTACATTGGACAGTCTAATTGTTTGTGGTTATGGCTATTAACAGAGATGAACACTTGCTCAACAGAAGGATTCATGTAATCATGTAAGAGAGATGCCAATAATGGAGCACAATCTCTCTTAACAAACTAGCCATGTCTTGAGTAGTGAGCAGGTGTTGATTAAGTATTAACATAAATTCTAAAAAATCCAAAGTCTAATCAACTTCAACTTTACAAACCTCTAGATTTAGAAACTAGTCTAAAAAGGATGAATGTTCCTGCTGAGATCGCTAACGTTAGTGAAAAAACCAAAGATATCCTGCCGGTATGGCAAATATGATTTTTGTTTATCCCCGTCCTTGATCGCTCTGTTCCTCAGGTAATGCAGTTCGTGTGCTGACGACGACGACGAAGACACCCTTTTACTGCTCTGCTCTTTTCTCTTCACAACCACCACATCCTTCTTCTTCGTCTTCTTCTCAGTACCTATCTTTTCGGAAGTAGCAGCTGTTGTTGTTGTTGAAAGATGTTTAGAAGTAGAATCTTCATGATTTAAGAAGACGAAGGCATCCTTTCCATCACTGTTACTTCGAAGAACAAATTCTCGAAACCTCCTTAGCTTCGAGAACCCCGTGGAGTTGCTCTTCCTGCATGCCTGTTGATCCGGCAAGGCTTTGCTACCCCCTGTCCACACGCAGCTCGGTCCCTCAGCTTCGTTGCGTTCTTCCACGAACATGAACGGACCTCCTCCTGCTGCTGCTGCTGCTTTATCATCATCAATGAACAGGGCACCACCATCTCGGTTGAATAAAGGGAAAATGGGCCTGATCTGCCCGTTTTGGAATATATCATCAGCTGATATCAGCGATCCCGATGGGTTTGTGCATAAGAAACTAAACTCTTCTTCTTCTTCTTCTTCTTCTTGATCTCGCACTACTGGTGGTGGATGTGGATTCTTGTCGTAAGAAAACAGCTCATTTTCTGCAGACTCGGTTGCTGCAGTAATGGAGCGTTCATTAACCTTCGGACTCACCTGCATTACTCAACCACTCGGAAAAATTCAATTATCTCTCTAGGAATTCAATTTCTTGTTCGAAAGAGAAAGA
>Ga0325414_1004182_pt1 | contig 15077 bp, 7 predicted proteins | sample PopdelMetagenome_8_FD_206183 | JGI IMG/M metagenome (GOLD analysis project Ga0325414, IMG submission 206183) | Populus deltoides microbial communities from Bellville, Georgia, United States - Leaf-PdKOR-R3 | ecosystem: Host-associated > Plants > Phyllosphere > Phylloplane/Leaf | place: USA...
AAAATGAACATTTACCATAAATTAAAGCTATCTTATATTATCAGATCTGTTATTATAAAACATGCTCTAGTTAAGGAGTTATTGATACTTCAAGTGCAAAATGATGATATAAAACCTTGATAAAAACGCACTTTTAAGTACTAATCATTGGCGCATGCATCACAAATGTTAAATACTTTCCGCTTTTAAATAATATTTTATATCTGTTAAAATACCAATTTGTCATTCAGCCTATTTGCTTATAATAAAAAAAACTAGAAGGAAAATATGAAAAAAGTCTTTGGATGCTAGTTAAATTATTTTTAAATTTAAGGGTAATTGAGTTATTTCACCATGTTTTAAACAATAAAAAGTCTAAACAACCCCTAAATGTCAGTTTAATATTTCTTACTTTTAAGGGTAATCAAGTTATTGCACTATGTAAAAAATATGAAAAGACTATATTATCCCTGATAGTGAGACCAATTGTTTTTGTTGATAAGGGAAAATTTTTTATCTCACTGTTTCATTCAAATAAATCTAGAGTTACAGTGTTCTTTCATTTGTTTTTTCTTAATTATATGGAAATGGTCCTTGCGGTTTTCCTCATTTTACAGATTTTTTTTTCTTAAGTCAATATTGCTTATTATAGTTTCTTTATTGTTTTGCTTTGCTTCTATTTTTTCATAAATTAAACTTTATATATGTTATCAACCTAAAATTTTAAATTAGATAAAATAACAAAATCTATATAAAAAAAACCCAAATCCCCCTGAAATTATGGCTTTGCTCTCCACTTCACTTTTCAGTCCAAAATTTGCAACTTAACACACTAGAAAACCCCAAATAAAAAAATGAATGGATTACAAGGTTGATTTTAGGGTTAATGTAGAACATTGCCCTAAGTTGAATGGATTCTTAATAGTATTTGGTGTGTACTCAGTTGAAGATCAAGATCTTAAATATTAAAGCCACTGAAGCGTTGGTCCCTTTAACAGTAGCAGCAGCAGCAATGGCTCTCCTCTGCTCAATAGCCTTCTCCATTCTAGATATTGTTGTTACCAAATTTTTGACCATCTTTTTGATAAAATTTTTGAAAATTTTAAAAATAGCAAAAAACAAAGAAAATCTAAAAAATATATATATTTTAATATATTTACATTGTTTTTAGCATTTTCAGCATCTTCTCAAAAGAATTTAAATTTTCAAAGGTCTTTCGAACGCGTTCGACTTTTAACGCGTAATTTTTAAAATCACTGATTTTCCTTGTTGAGTCGATGTTGATATTGCTTGTTTTTAAAAAATATAAAGAACTAGAAAAATCAAAATTTGCAAAAAATAAAGAAATTAAAGGATCAATGTGTTTTGGGGACCAAACCACTTTGCCTATAAATAGATGTCACAACGCAAAAAAAAGGGGCGGCAATTTTGAGACAGAAAATGAGAGCCATAAAAAGAAAAAACCTAAACCTAAAACATCTCTACAGAAGCCGCCGCCCCCCTAGCTTTTGGTTTTCTTGCTCCCAGTTTCCCCAGCGATCTTCTCCCCTCACCTCACCAAAGCTTCCCCTTCTCAGCCGGTCTTTCCTCAGCCACCGTAAATGCCATTTCCAGTGCCCTTCTATAAGCCCAGAACATCTCCACAGAGTTGTCACAGAACCATCTCAACTCCATAGCTTAAGCTGTTAAGTGAGGCCCCAAGATATGATTTATATTATTCTCTAACACACCCCCTCAAGTGAAAGCCCTTTGGGGCTTGAAACTTGCACAGGCTCACATTACCTTGTGCTTAATTTTTATCAAATAAATAGGGATGATGAGATTTGAACTCATGACCACTTGGTTATCAAGGCTCTGATATCATGTCAAAGAATCATCTCAACTCAATAACTTAAGCTGTTAGGTGAGGTCTCAAGATATGATTTATATTATTCTCTAATAAGAGTCTCCCCTCCTCTCTCAACCACAAGACAACCATCCCCTGCATTGCCTTCCTTGCTGCAACCTCTTTACAGCAAACCCCGATCTGTCCTCCTTTTATTTCTCATTCGTTCCCATCCCATCTCTTCCCTCAGCCAACCGATCCATACCCATAGACCCCTCTGCCATTTCAGCTTCCCTCCTTTCTCCTTCTCTCTTGAACCAGCTCCCTCTCACAAATCGAAAGAAACCCATCTCCATCGCCAACCGAACCAGATCTCATCTCCCAGCAGGAGTGCCCTTCACAACCTCGTTCCACTGAAGATCAACCCACTTTGGCCTAGCACAACAACCTTCACCCTAACTTGAGAGATTTGCCACCTGAAGAAGAAGGAAAGAACAACAAACCAAGATGAAGAAAGAAGACCAACAACAGATGTAAAAAAAGAAAAGAAAAATTAAAATCAATTGCTTGTTGCATTTTTTGTTGTTTTTGCAAGTCACCGTTGGCGAAGAAGGGAAAAATAGAGGAAGTCGTTCCAAATCCCCTTGTTCTCTTGGACTTTTTTATGGTGGCATGTGAACCCATGCACCACCAGTGGCGGTGGTGCATGGAGAAGACACGCCGCCACTATTCCTACTATTCTAGAGGATTCACAACATTGTTCTCGTGACTTAGGGGCTTCCAACACTGTTCCTGATTCTATTTTGGGGCCTATTTTGTAAATTTAAATTGTTTAATGTGTTGCTTAGATTATTTTGAACATTGATTATTTTGTAACATGTAAATGTGGGTGTATGAGAAAAAAATTAATGAAAAGGAACGTGTGTGTGTTTGTACTTTCTTTTATGTATGTTTTTGAATTATAAAATCAAGAAGACAAAAAGAAAAAAAGAATTTAATGTTTTGATTTGTACATGGTCAAGGATTATAATCTTATACGTAAGATATATTCCTAATATTAAAAAATTATTTTGTTTTATTGACGTTAGAACTGTTAGATTTTTTTTGCCTGATAAGATAAAGATCTCTTTACCGAAAAAAACTTTTCTTCCCTTTTTAATAGGCCAGTGACAAGATAAATTGTCAAAACTTCTAAATCACATAAAATCGTGAAGCAGCTTACCTCAGGTAAGGTGCACTTGGGGTGCTAATACCTTTCCTAATCACAACCAGTCCCTTACCGTGAATCTATGATAAGACCAGTACAACTGGGTTTTCTAGTGACCCTGAACCAAATACTAGGTGGCGACTTCTAAGAATTAACAAAACAATTTACGACGAAAATCGCTATCGACTCTGCGTGGGGCATGTGCAACATATATAACATCAAAAATGCACTTTGTTATATCCAACAATGTGATAGCTTCACCATTCCCCACTATAGAGAAGTGTTTGAACTTGCTTGTTGAACAAAACACAACTAACTAAGATGCTGCAAAATAATTGTAGTACTGATTGTGTATACGAAAGATGTATCACCCTTAGTATACCTTATCTTAGGTAAGTTGTATTATTTATTTGCTTGAGTCATGTGTCTATTCATTAGTCTGTCTAAGGTTTAAAAAAAGTTCTTCTCGGTAAAGAGGTACTTATCTTATCAAGCTAAAACCTAACTATTTTAAAGCCCAAAAAATTAAAGGTGTATTCTTGTCAATTCATTTAGTTTAATACCAAGAATATGCATTAATTTGTAAAATTCATACCCTAAATGTTGATAAAACAAATTGATTTTTATGATGTTTTTAAAGTTTTGGTCAAATCCTAATGGATAATCACAAACTTATTGTGATACCCGTTAAAATTTTTTTATTTATTTTCTCGAGTATGATAAAAAATAATTTTTTTTTATGAAACATGCATGAAAATTCTAGAATTTGGTCGTATGCACACAAATGAAAAAATATATATATATATATATATATTTATTTATTTTTTAAATAAGGAATTTTTAATTTTTTTTTGAGATTTTAAAGAAAGAAAAAAAGACAAGTATATTTAATATTGAGTCAGTACCTTACAATGTAAGTTTACAACCCAAATATTCAATAAAATGGTTGGAAAACACATGAGGGATGCACAAATGATTTTAAAATGGTGTCTGAATTTTTTCAAAATTTTTGGAAATTATTTGAGGTGTATTTCATAGAAACATAAAAAAATAAACATTATTGGAAAATTAGTATGACGTGTTTGCTAAACACACTCTTAACTGAAAATCAGAGACTTTAAAATTATCTTAAAGACATGTTGGGAAAACACGCTTTAAGAACAAAATATGGTGTTTTTTTCCTTTGAGAGTTTTAAATCAACCAAACGTTGCCTTAGCATAAATGGACTCAGCCTAGCAACTTGGACTGGGCTTCGTGGCCCAAAGGCCTAAATCCACAAACATGATCCAAAACCAGAAAAGAAATGAAGATCAAAAGAGGATAAAACATTTGAATTTACTTAAGAATATGAAGAACACTCGGATGAACCTAGAAACGTGATTTCAAAAACAGACCTGATCATATCAAATTAAAAGCATAGACATGTTTAGAAACAACATTCAAGCAAGATTTTGTGGCTGGATCATCACAAAAATCAAACAAAAGTCATGATTATTTGATTTTATGCAAAATATAAAATGAAAGAACTGAATATCAAAACTCATTAAATCAATGTTTACAACCATAAAAACCTTACATTAATCACAAAAATCAAACAAAAATCACAATTATTTGATTTTATGCAAAATATAAAACGAATGAATTGAAGATAAAAAATCATTAAATCAGTGTTTTTGAGCCATAAAAACCTTAGATTAAGGATTGAAAAGCATGCACGCACATTTAAGAATCATCAATCGACTAAAATGACATAGAAATCAATGGCTCAAGGCGACGTTCATCCGAAGAAAATCAACCCAGTAATGTTAGCAATCCTAGAAACCCAGCAACAAGACCTAAACCCAGAAAAGCGCAATAAAACCCGAAAAGCAAACTAAACCTAGCAAACAAGCTTAAGCATGATTAAATCATTAAAACAACAAGAAAACAAAAATCAATGGCAAAAATAGTAAGTATAGTACATGATGACAACAAGCAAAAATAACATTCTTTTTGCATAAATATTTTTCTATTGATTAAAATCATTGCCATGAAGCTTAAATAATATGCCTACAACTTCAGCAAACCTAATAAGCTAACTTAAAACAAACTAAATCACAACAACTTCAATACCTAAAACCTATTATCATAACTTTAAAAAAATAATTAACCTATCATCAACCTACAAAACATCATTTTATACTAATATTTAACACTTCAATGAAAAAAATCTAATCATTCAAACAAGTTTCAAACAAAACATATATACACTAATCATTTGAAAAAGATTAAATAAGGCATCAAATGCATTGAAACTAACAAACAACGGAAAAATGAATGCATAATGAACATCTAATACAAACATCTAATAAGTAGAATGAAAGGGGAGGGGTGTGCTAATTGAGCTCCACCCCTCTATCAAGATTTGATGAATACCTTAACAATGTTACCTCTTTTACATGGAATTTCTTGCTCCCTCCTTAAGTTTATGGTCCTCTAGTATTTCTACATGTGCTCTTGGACTCAAGGTTTTTATCTTCTACCTCTTTCTTTCAACTTCTTATTAATCTTTCCTAGCCTTTCTATCAAGAGACTTTTGGTGATTTAATCCTCTAAGTTTTTCTTCTTCTTTTTTTTTCTATGATTCCTTCCATTTTCCTTTGTGATTTCTTTTTCTTTTATAGCCTTAAAAGGCAAGTAGTTGTAAAACCATTTGTGGGTTTAAAGATGGTTTTTCAAAACCAGATTATAAGGGATTCTTTCCTCTTTTTTTTTTTTGTTAAGAGATGCTTAATTATTTTGTTTTCTTGCTCTCTAGATGTCTAATAAACTTTTGGAGCTTTTAGAAAAAATTAGGAACTCCATAACTAAAGCTTGACAAAAAATAATTGATTGAGGGTGCACTTTCCATGAATTAATTGTGACAAATAAGAGGTTATTTAATCCAAACAAGAGGTTAATTAATCCAAACAAGCCATAGATCCTGTAAAGCAATGTTATTCTTCAACTAAATAATTGTATGATAAATGGATTTGATGAAATAGATGTGTAAAAATTAAAGGAGCCTTTGGGTTCCAATGTGTATGATTTGACCAAGTTAGCTATAAAAAAAGAGGGATAAAATAACATAATCATGCATGTAAATGTTGTAGAAATGTGTTTTTGAAAACATAATTGTGTTGTATTATTGATCATTGATGATGAAGAAATAAGATGTTAATCATGGGTAACATTGAGGGTTGTTCGACCAAGATTGATAATGATAAAATTAAATGATTTCAATTACTCTTTCATAAGGTATTAATACAACAAATAAAATTGTGTTATCTTTGGATCTAGGTATGGATCCAAAATTAATGTACTGATGGTATTATGATAATCATGTTTTGATAGGAGATATTGCTACGATCAGACCCTAGGGTGATGGAGGTACAAGATCAACACACCAGGCAGGTAGGTATCCCATTCCTATGCTTAGTGATATATAACAATATTAAAGTTGTTGCATTTAAATTCTTTAAGCTCTGCAAATGTATGAAAGTATCAGAAGGTTAAGAAAAGGAAAAAAAAACAAATAATGTTTGACTTGATTAATCATCCACTATATGGAGGCTAATGATATCAGCTAGCTTGATGTTGGCATTTCCTTAAGGAAGTAATGTGAAAAGGATTTGATTAGCCATTTTAGGTTATGGCTGATAATGATGTCAATGGAATTTCATTGTCATCGATATTTAACCCAAAGGATGGAAAGAAAACTTAAAAATGGAATTTGATTAGGCTTTCCAGATCATGGGGCTAATGATATCAACAAGATCACGTTGATATCGACATTAACATGAACTTGATTAGCCATTCCAAGTTATGGAAGCTAATGACACTAGTGGGGTTACACTGGTGTTGACATAGTCAAAAACTTGATTAGCTATCTAAAGATTGAAATCTAATGATACCAGGATAATTGGTATCGACATACTCTTGATTAGTCATCTTTATACTAATGACTAATGATATTGATTTGGAATCGATATTAGTATTAAGTGGTTGACCTAGGTTATAGGTGGTGAAAAATATCAGGGTGTATGATATACTAATGTGTGAGGATTTAATAAAAAGAAAAAAAATATTATTGAATCAGTTTAATAAGAAGCAATAAATTTTACCTCTCATTATTATGATTGAAATGTATAATCTTGATATGTGAATTTTATTATGTATGTTTGCTTACAAGTTCATTTCACTCGAGACAAGAGTAGTTCCTTAGTTGAAGCTGCTCCTTTTCTTTTATAAATCAGGTAGAACTTTATTTAAATTGAAAAACTAATGTAAATATTAAGTAAAGTCGTCTATTGAAATTTTTAGGATGTTTATGTAAACATATATGTGCATGTTTATTTTGTATTACTGTATATCTTGGTTAGAAATATCTTAGTTAAATTTCACTATGGATTCTTTTATATTTTCTTCATTAAAATATTTAGTTGATGTTTAATTGAACATGGTCAACATTAATAATTAGAAATTATTTTGTTGCATGATTATTCTTGTTTGACTTCTAAATTTTTAAAAATAATATATATATATATATATATATATATATATATATCTGCTAAAATTTCAACAGAGTTTTCCTTGTATTTAAGACACCCCATATTATCGACTAATCCTGTTACACTTCTAAAAATATTTCCAAGTATTTGATCCAATGATCTTAAATCACAACCACATAAAAGACACATTAATATGTTTGAGAAGTTATATATCTTGCTAGAATTTCAACAGAGTTTTCCTTGTATTTAAGACACCCCATGTTATCGACTAATCTTGTTACACTTCTAAAAATATTTCCAAGTATTATAACTTCTCAAGCATATTAATGTGTCTTTTATGTGGTTGTGATTTATTAATGTGTCTTTTATGTGGTTGTGATTTGGGATGATTGGATCAAATACATGGAAATATTTTTAGAAGTGTAACAGGCTTAGTCGATAACATGGGGTGTTTTAAATACAAGGAAAATTCTGTTGAAATTCTAGCAGGATATATATATAAATATTACCTTGTCTTTTCATGATCCTTTTATATGATGGCATGTTAAACTGGATTTCCCAATTTAGGATTCGTTGTAGTTGATATTAGAGCAATGGTTATTTTTCAGGGAATTAAAGTGTTAATGTAAATTTAACTTATGTTTTTGGATGGTCCGGACTAGATAGGGGGCCAAGACTAACCAATCTCTAGTTCAGGGAAGAGAATGAGATTTTCAACATGAGGTGACTCAGAAAGTGGACTAATTAGTAGATACCGCTTTATGAGGTGAGTCAACAGGACAAGGAGATGATTTTGCATCATTATATGTAGAGATGCCACAACCTGAAGCATCGAATATATATGAGCTAACAGATAGACCCCTACTAGTGATATCGGTTGTTGCATCTACACTGTACTCAAATCTAGCTTTTATAAAGTAGTTGATTAGAATAGTAGCTTCTTGTGTAACACTGAGGGTTAAGAAAGTTATAACTCTTGTACAATGGGTGAAAGGCATGAAGGAACTAAGATATGTGCCTTACCTAGGTGAGGAAAATCCTAAGGTGGCAGGATATTAGCTGAGGAAAGTAGAAAGCATAATTAATCAGATGTCGATACTAAAGGACCTGCAGGTTGACTGTGTAAACTCTTGGCTAAAACTTTTCTTAAATATTAAAATTAAGATAAATAAGGATTATAATATGCCCGGAAATATATGAATAAAAGATGAAGAGATTAAAGGAGCTTTGATATAAATTTACGGAATGATTTCAGGAGATAAAAATTATGGTGTGATAAAATGAAATAAAAAAATGAATATAATAAAATGGGAAAAGAATTAAAAAGATAAAAGAAAAAAGGTTTATAGTTGAATTTATGCATTGGTCTAGAACCATAAACAGTCTAGCCATTTTAAAAAACGGCTAGACCGATTTAAATAAAACGGATAGACTTTTTTTCAAAACGATCAAGCTGTTTTAGCTACTATTTCTATTAAAACCTATTGGTGCAACCAAGAGAGAGTTTTGAGAGAGATCAACACGTCCACACTAGAAATTAAGAAATATGAAAGAGAGGGAGAATTGAGATAGAGAGAGAAAATGAAGAATGGAGAGGAAAAAGGTTATGGACATGGAAAATCTTAAATGGTTAGAATTCAAAGCTGAGTATATTACCTGATAAGGGGTTCTAAACCTGGCCTAACAAGCTTAATGAAAAGGAAGACAATTAATGTTGAAGAAATTCAAATTGATTATGAATTGAATAAATTGGGTTAGAATAACTTGTAATGAGTGTTAAATTTAAAAGAAATAATGAAGAAAAACTTGATGTTCTTAAGAGCATGTAGGGTCGACCAAAAGAGGATAATTTGTATGTAGTTAGATTATGTTTATTTAAGTGAAATTGTGATAGATTAATGTATAATTTTGTGAAGGAAATGATTTTAAAGGAGTTTAGTTACGTTATGTAAATTGATTGAAATGTTTATGTTGTTGTAAATTGGAAATTGAAGGAGGTTGTTGAACTTAATGAGGAATGTTATTGTGAATGTGTTTGACTTTTCATTTAAGGGAAGAGCTAATGAAAATAATTTTAAATAAATCATTGTATAAAAAGAAGTTATGGTGAAAGAATAAATTGAAAATTGATGCAAACGTAATAATATTTGTGCAATATAATACATGCGTGGATATGATCATGCAAAAGAGAAGTTAATGGTGTTATGAAATTTTTATTTAGTTTGTTAAAACTTTTTGTATATATAAGGAGAATAAGTACACAATGAGTTCCATTTGAGAAAGCTTGAAGAAAAATTCATATCTTTTGTTATTATGTATATTTTAGCAAAATGAGATAAAAATTAAATTTAGAACTCTTGAGTTTAAAATGGTTAGAAGTTAGTAAGCTTTATGTGTTTTGTGTAAGTTAACCGTGTGAAGGAATGAATGAATTCCTTATGCCTAATTGGAAAGAAATGAAATTTAATGAGAATTGAAGTGGAAATAAAGGTTAAATTGTTGGGAGTAAACCTAGAATAATATTATGTGAACATGAAATGAAAAATAATGTTGTCAACCTGTCGATACATGAGAGGCCATGAGAGTTGTGCAATAAGAGGGAGGTATTGCTCGAGCTATGACAACAAGTAGGTGTCTTACACCTCAACATTTTCTTATTTAGGTTATCGTAATAGCTTATTGAAAATTTAATATTATATCGTGTTAAAAATTATGGCTAAGGGTGAAGGAATTTGTTTCCCGGTAATGGGTTAATGCCTGGTAAGGGGCGAAGGAATTAGTTTCCTAGTATTGGGAATAATGCTTGGTAATGAGTGATGAATTTAGATTCCTGGAAGAGAAAATAATTCCTGGTAACGGGCAATGAATTTGGAATTCTGGAAGAATAATAACCAGTAATATGTAATGAATTTGGATTCCCGGGAGAGGGAATAATACTCAGTATTGAGCGATAAATTTAGATCTTGGAAGAGGGAATAATGTTGTCTGATAATGGGCGATGAATTTGGATTCCTAAAAGAGGGAATAATGTTCGATAATGGGCGATTAATTTGGATTCCAAGAAGAGAGAATAATGCCTAGATATGGGTAGATGAAAAAATTACTCGGTGTTGAGTATTACCTGTAGTAGGTTTTGTAATTATATGTTAATTGCTTTGAAGATTATGTAATTTTAATTTGATCTCTTATGTAAACTTATGATGTCTTGTTAATTTATTTTATTATGTCATAGATATTAATGTTGTGATCATGTTTCACAAGTTTTAGATAATTTGAGTATTTGGGTATGTGTGTGTGTAGTGAACTATAATGAAATGTGATGGATGAAATGTCCTGATTTTATGATGTGATGAGTCTAGAAAGATTAGACAGTGATTGAGAAGTGAAATGGTTGAGTTTTGAAGTGTAATAGGTTTCTAGTCAATAACTTGAGACCTTTTAGTACAAGGGAGACTCTACTAAAATTTCAGCATTTTTCTCTATTTAAGATTTCTTATTAGAATATATATATATATATATATATATATATATATATATATATATATATATATATATATATATATATATATATATTTCACCCTAAAAATTGTAATATTCATAAGATACCAAGTGATGATTGTGTGTAATTATGGAGGATGTTACAGTTTGCATCAGAGCCCTGGTATGGGTTTAAAATTGATCATAAAAATTGATATATATTAAATTGTTACAGGATGGTTCGTACAAGATATGGTACGAGAATGGACCCCTCTTCGGTGTAAAGAAGGATTCAGAATGCGGATCTTGAGGAGAGTCAAGGGGAGGACCCTTTGGCAGATATTGCCTCCTATGTTGGTTGCTTTTCAATCAAGATAGAAGGAGTCATTTGGACTCCAAAATGATATCGCCTCTAAACATGCAGGAGTGTCGCACCTAGAAAGAATAAATCGTTAGAGGTATTCTATTATACCTCTATTAGTGGAACTTGTAGGAACACCCGCTCCATATGTTAATCTTACTTTCATTGCACAAATAATGAGAGCAATGGTTGACACTATAAAAAGTGCATGGGCTCCTACAACCCTAGTAGCCTCAGTAGTAGCATCAACTCTTGTGGTCACGACACTTATAGATAATGTAGTTTCCTTGGTAAGTGAAGAGTATGGGGGAGATGAGTTGTGAGCCTTTTTTAAGAGATCAAGATGAAGGGATTGCTAACAGATGAATTATAAAAGTGGAGAAAACCCTAATCTAGATAAAGGTGTCAGATGAGTTGAGGTGGATTGTGACATCTAGTTATTATCAAATAGAGCACAACTTTGGTGGAAGATTATGTAATTGAGGAAGGCCACAAGGTTATGGACATTAGGTGATTTCAGAGTAGAGTTCGAGAATTAGTTTTATTCAAGATATCACTGCAAGATGAAAGAACAAGAGTTTCTAACATTAACAAAGGGTGATATGTAAGTGTTGGAATGTGAAGGAGGTTTCATGACCTCTCTATGTTCACCCCATATCATGTTCCTATATAACAACACATGATAGAGTGATTTCAGGATAGGTTAAGGCAAGAATTGAAACATGGGTTAATAACCTTGCAATTTGGGATGATAAGAGACTTGACATAAGCAGCCCAAGTTCTAGAGGCGTGTATAGTTGACAGTTAACAAGGCCAACTTAACGGTGGCAAAAGAAAAGTGATTGACTATTCTATGGGTAAACCCTCAGGCTTTCCCTTTTTAAAAAAGGAAAATGAGGACAACACAACCAGTTTAAGAAAAGATGAGGGGATACCAGTCATAGGAGATCAACTACTGGGTCTTATCAAAGTACAAGTGGAGGGTTAGCTAGAGGATTATTGAACGTTAAGGGTAGTTCTGCTAGTGAGACTTTAAAGTAGAAGACCATTACTTATCTTCATTATGTCAGGTGTGAGAAATTACATCTTGTAGATTGCTTCACATCGCTAGGGCGATGCTACAATTGCATTCAAGATGGGCATATATGGCAAGACTGCTCCTATTTAGGTCGAGGATGTTACTATTATGGCGGACATGGATATTTTAAGAAAGATTGTCTTAGGAGAGCCTAGTATATTTAGGGACAAAGACAACAGACATATAGTTATCAATAGTCAATCACTGTGGACAGACCCACCAGACTAATGCAGTATAGGATTAGTGGAAATCAAGATCGACCTCGAGGATAGGGAGAGAGGACCCAGGGTAGAGTATTTTACATGATTTAGGAGGATATGCGACTATCACAGATGTAGTTGCAAGTACTTTATTATTAGAAAATTAGTTTGTGCATGTTTTGATAGAACCAGGTGTTATACATTCTTTTGTGGGAAAAAAAGAATAAACTGAAAAAGCAACCGATGAAATTAGAAAAGAGGTTTTTAATTAGCACATCCTTCAGGGATGCTGTACTTATAGAACATATGTATAAAGGTGTTAAGATTGCTATCAAGGGATATGATATGGAAGTAACTGTAATGCTTTTAGAATTGCATGATTTTAATTTAATCCTATGAATGTATTGGTTTAGTAACCATAAAGCTCAAATTGATTGTTTTTAAAAAACAGTAACTCTTCAAGGAATAGATGGGAAAATAATGACTTTTAAGGGGAACCAAAATGTCATACCGAATTGTGTGATTTCGGCTAAGATAGTTAGTAAGCTTATAAGGAAAGGGTATGCGATTTGTCTTACTATGTAATAGATTCTAAAAATGGTAGGGTAGAGTTGAATAATCTTCTCATCGTAAGAGAATTTTTGGATATGTTTCCATAATAATTGCCAGGACTACCCCCGAAAAATGAAGTAAAAGTTTTGATTGATGTATTACCCGGTATGTTTCCTATAACTTAGGCACCATACAGGATGACATAAATAGAACTAGTTAAATTGAAAGTTTAGCTGCGAGAACTACTACAAAAAGGGTTCATATGCCTGAGTAATTCACCATGGGAAGCTCGAGTCCTATTTGTAAAAAAAAGGATGAGACCTTTAGAACTTTCATAGATTATATAGACACCTAAATAGGGTAACAGTGAAGAACAAGTATCCCATTTCACAGATAGATGATTTGTTTGACTAACTAAAAAGGGCCAAAATATTTTCAAAAATAGACTTGAGATCAAAGTACGAAGTCTTACAAAGTTAGTTATCCTATTCATGATCTAGATCTGGTTGTGGTGGTGTTTGCATTACGGGTATGGAGACATTACTTGTATAGATCTTAGGTTTAGATCTTTATGGATTATATGAGTATGAGGTATTGGATGACATAGAAGGAATTAAATATGCGACAAGGAAGATGGATTAATAAAATTAATTAAATATTTTAACTGTAAAATAGATTATCACCTAGGAAAGAAAAATGTTGTTGGTTAAAGGGTGTAATGGAGACATTAGAGGAGGGGATGAAAAAGAGTTAAATAAAATTAAAAAAGATTGATGCTAAGATAGAGGTAGGGTTTAAAGGCTTATTGTTGGCTCAATTAAGAGAACAATTCGTACTTCGGGATAGAGGGTTGAGACACCCTTTTGGATTTTGGAGGATAAGATGGTAGTGATGAGTAGACGAATGTATATGCTTGAAGATAAAACTTTGAAAGAGGAAGTACTCAGATAGGCTCATGAATCGAGATTCACGATACATCTAAGAAGTATTAAATGTATAAAGACTTAGAAGAATTTTATTGGTGGCCAAACATGAAGAAAGAAATTGTTGAGTATGTGACCAGGTATGGAGTTTGTCAACAGGTAAAAGTGGAACATCAAAAGCCAGCAGGGCCTTTACAACCATTGCTGATACCTAAGTGGAAGTATGAAGATACTACTGCGGACTTTATATTGGGTTTGCCCAAGGGAAAGAAGGGCAGTGATGCAATCTGGTTATTGTGGATCGCTTGATAAAATCTACAATTTTCTTGCTTATGAAAAAGACAAATTCGATGATAAGTTAGTCAAGTTGTATGTGAATGAAGTGGTGAGATTGCATGGGGTACCCATATCAATTATTTCTTATTGAGACCCCAAATTCACCTCACAATTGTGGCCAAGTATTCAACATTCTCTAAGGATGAAAGTAAATTTGAGCATAGTATTTCACCCTCAGGTAGATGGACAATCAAAGAGAACAATACAGACTTTAGAGTATTTGCTGAGGCCTTGTATTTTGGAATTTGGGGGCAACTAGGAAGAACATTTGTCACTTGTGGAATTAACCTATAATAATAGTTATTAGTGTACAATAGGGATGGCTCTTTATGAAGCTCTGTATAGTAGAAAGTGTCGAACTCCTGTTTGCTAGAAAAAAGTTTGAGATAAAAAGTTAATAAGACCATAATTGGTGCAGATCACTTCAGAAAAGGTGAAAATTATTAGAGGTAGAATGAAAGCTTCTTAGGACAGGCAAAAGAGTTATGCAAATGTCAAAAGAAGGCCTTTTGGGTTTAATGTTGAAGATATGGTGTATTTGAAGGTTGCTCCTTGGAAACATATGTTGTGGTTTAGTATGAAAGGAAAATTAGTGGCGAGGTATATTGG
>Ga0325414_1004183_pt1 | contig 15077 bp, 6 predicted proteins | sample PopdelMetagenome_8_FD_206183 | JGI IMG/M metagenome (GOLD analysis project Ga0325414, IMG submission 206183) | Populus deltoides microbial communities from Bellville, Georgia, United States - Leaf-PdKOR-R3 | ecosystem: Host-associated > Plants > Phyllosphere > Phylloplane/Leaf | place: USA...
TAAGCAAATGTTCTTGGTTCCACAGTGGCATCCTTGATTTCTTGCAATTGGTTCAGCTTTGAGTTTCCTCTATAATAGCAAACCTTTCTAGCTACAAATATGCACCTAATAACCCTGGAATCTTAGCTCTTGATGGATGAGATCCCGAAAGGAACTAACATCTGTCAGTGCTTATTCTGAAAATGGCATTTAGAGTCTGTTTGTGACGAGGAATATGGGTGAAAAGGGATGAAGAATTTGATAAATTTCTGTTTGGCACAACGGATGGAAACCCACCCAAGGAAGTACCCTTCTTGCCGGATTCACTTCCTTTCTCTCTCCCTTCACCTGTCTGTGGATAGCATGTTAATAGCAATTTAAGTTCGGCACAATGTTGAAATCCAAAAAAATTCGGCATCTCAGAAAGGGGAAAACAAAGGAATGAAAAAGCAGCATCTTGTGACCTGCAACAACTAGCGGGGCTAATAAACCGGAGTCCCAACCCATTTCATACCTCGATAACAAATCTGAAACGGCTCGCTGCTATCACCAGCCACAATGAACTAACAACCAAATCATTCAATGCTATTACCTCGGTGGCCCTACTTATTTTCTTCTTTTCACTGTTACTCTAGGATATTTCTAATTATCATTCAACATCAAGGCAAAAAATTATGGGAGTTCAGGAACATTGCTGATGTGGGATGAAAGTAAGAGAGTTTATCAGAAACAAGAAAGTAAAAATAAACCAAAGCAAGATTAGTAGCAACATAACCAAGCTCTTGAAAACTGATACAAGTTTTTGATAGAATTCATGCTGGGCAACGTTGTCTTCCTAATGGGATGTTCCAGTCTATTAATACATAGAACATATCAAAACCAGGAGTTATGAATAGGAGGTGGGCAATCATAATAGGAGGTGGGCAATCATGCATGCAATTCAACTATTAGAGATCCATAATAATTCAAAAAAACAATATCAAACCACCTGATGCTTCGTAGATCCTCATTACTGTCTGGAAAGACATTAAATTAAGCTTCTTAGAGAGCAATGGGAAGAGAGGAAAGGAACATGGGTAACGCAAAGGCTCCTCACACCTGTTACAATCACAATATAGAACAGGCCTTTTGTGCTTTGCTCTTCTTTTTCTTTTGTTTGGGTGGTTGAAGGACAACTCTGATGGCTGCATCGAAAACTGCCTTCACATTCTGCATGAACAAGCTAACAACTGAATTTATAAGCCCAAAAAGGTTTTAATGCAGAAGAGAATGTCTTCGTAAAATATTCATACCTGCTGTGTTTTCGAACTGCATTCAATGTAGGCAGGTGCACCAATCAGCTTCCTCAGCTCCTCTCCCTTTTAAATATTCAAAGACAACAACATCAATAGTTGAGTGATAGGAAGGATTTGCTTAAAAAAATGGAAAAACAACAATTCATGTAAATGCTCAAAATGAGAGAGAACAGAATCAGTCAGGAGTTTTACCTGAGCTGTAGTAATAGGAACAGCACCAGGGTGGTCAATGAAGAACTGCTTATCATCCCGAAGATCTAGCTCATTGAAAACCAGAAAAAAAGTAAGACTAACTTTAAAAAAAAAAAACCAACTGATGTATATTTTGGAGAATGTCCCATGAAAATGAAAATCACAAATTGAATTTAGAATACCTTATGATGAGTCACAAATTAATGATACACATGTCAAAGGAAATACAGGCGCATAATGAAAGAATGGAAAAGAAAGCCACCAAGAAAGTAGTAAACCTATGGGCTACATCTAGCTTTGTTTAGACAAAAAGAATATACCTCTTGACAACTTACTCTTTTTTTTTCCTTAGAAGAGTAACACCCATCAATTTATTCACTTATGCCCATTAAATACTCATCAAAAGTTTTTCACAAAATCAAGCTGCAAACATTGATCATGAAGAAAATTGCATAAAGCAGAACTTTAAGTATCACTCATCCCACTAAAAGAAAAAGGATACAATATAAAAGAGCAGGTCAAAAGTAAATCCTTTTCCATAACAAATTACTAATCACATGTTGCTGCAGACAACACTAGTTACAAATCGACTAACGAACTTACTGAACAGCAACTGAAAAAATTATTACATGCAACCATGCACAATCGAAAATAAAGACTTCTATTAACAATACCTGAGCAACTTTAATGTAAAAAATTCTCGGGCAAATTAAAATTGTGCACAAAAGCAGTTGAACAAACAAGCTCATATGCATAATCATCAAACGCTAAAAATGCTTACAAACGCATCTATCTAATTCCATGGATAGACGAAAATTTACCAAGTTTTGTTCCGACAAGAACTATTGGGACACCAGGTGCATAATGCTTCAACTCTGGAATCCACTGGAAAAGAAGTCAAGTAAGAACTCATCAGCATGTTCTATTTTTTTATTTTTTTTATATAGGAATAGTTTGTCTAGGATTGAAACAAAAGACAGCATTTAATGCAATCTAATTTCCAACCTTTTTAGAAACATTTTCATAACTGGCCTTGCTAATGAGAGAGAATGCCAGTATGAAAACATCTGCCCCACGGTAACTCAATGGTCTTAATCTATTATAATCCTCTTGCCCTGATTCAATAAAAAACAAAGTCAGATCCATGCAGAATCACACATCCAAAATAAAATATAGAGGTAAATAACACACAAAAAAATATATAAAGATCTATGTAGAATTACCAGCTGTATCCCACAACCCCAGGTTGACAGTAGCACCATTGACGACCACATTTGCGCTGAAATTGTCAAAAACTGTAGGCACATAATCCTGTTTATCACAACAATGCAATAAAATATGGCAATGGTATTACACCCTCTTGTAAAGGATTTGATTAAATCCCATGAAAATATGAACAAAATAAAAGAATTTTTTTGCTACGTGAAATGCAAAGGAAAAAAAGAAAACAATAATTTGGATAAGTAACGGCATTTCTTTATTGAAAAACCAAAACTTCCATTATAATTATGTCAAGCCAGGCCAAACTAATAAATAGAAGCAAAATTCAGCTTTGATCAATCCATAATTGGGAGCAAAACAGAAACTCGACAACGATCTTAACCTCCATTGATTATTTATCAACAAAATGAATCGAAACATTACCAAATCATGCAAACATGTCCAGAAAGGACCTTCTCTTAAATTACCACCCTACCAAATCATAAATAAAATGACGTACATACTCGACATAGAATCTCAAAATGGAAATTAAATAGAGGCCAACTCAAGTTCCACCAAAATTCAGAAAACCGCATCCCAAATTCAAAAACATTTATAATGAAAATAGAAACAAAAGGAAACCCATTATCATTTCCACCAAAACTCAAGAACCCATATCCCAATTTCCCAAAAAAACTGAACAAAAGAGTCAGGGAAATTGAGATTGAATTACCGTAGGGAAGGTGTTGCTGGTGTAAGAGATCAAGAGACAAGTTTTACCAACAGCTCCATCTCCTACTGTCACACACTTTATAAACCTTGATGCACTCATTTCTCTTTCTTTTCGATTGATGACGCAAAACCTTTAAAATATCTTTAAAAGAGAAACAAAAGCCTCAGATCTTCACCACCTGAGGACAAAACACCCTCTTCCCTCCTGATCACACACACAAATCCCAACAACTCCACGCCATCATCATCTGTTCATTAAAAAAGAAACAAAAAGAAGCCCAAAAACAAAAGAAAAATAATCAAGAAACGTACAAGAAGAAGAAGAAGAAATTAAGAGACCAAAAGAGCTTCTTTTTTTTTTTTTTTTGCTCTATTTTGTTAAAGTTTTGATGACAGATTACCGAAAGAGAAGGGGAGAGAGAGAAGGGGAAAAAAAAGAGTGATAAGAGTAGGAATGTTTAGCTGGCCGTGAAATTATGCAGTTGAAGCGTTCGTTTGTTGAGAAAGTGAGGAGGAATTGATAGATAACCAAAATTTTCGCCAACTCGACAAACACTAAAACAAAACAAACCTCTCCTCCACTCTCTCCGATTCTCTTGCGTTTTACTTTCTTATTTTTAGGGAAATAGGCATTAAAAAACGGAGCATGGGTTGTGTTGGATTGCGGACTCTCCACCTATCCTCCTCCTCCTCGAACACCTGTTCGGTACTCGGGAAACAAATAGATTTGTACATCACAACTTTACCTGTTATATCAATTAATATCACTCTAAATTAAATTCAACAATTCTTTGGTTCTTATGTAAAGTATTCATTAACTATGCTCTATTAATTCTATTTCTTTACTTATCTTAAGTGTTTGCCGAGATATAAAATGTGGTCCATCTCTCAAAAACAGAAGTAATGTTCAGGACATTTATTTTTAATAGAAAGAAAAATAAATTTATAGGAATAGGTTGATCTCAAAAATATTTTTTTAAAAAAAAATAAAATAATATTGTTTTGATAAAAAAAATTCAAATAAATAAAAAATTAACTAGAATTTTTATCAGATTAATTAAGTTTTTTTATTTTATTTTTTTAACTCGGATTAATCTAAACTCAAGGTGAATCGAGTTTCAAGTTGATCCAACGAATCCAAATTTTAAAACAATGACTATAACTAATAGAAATATTTTCTATAAAATTATATTGGGTAAATTTCAAAAAATCTCTCTACTATATTATAAAAGTTCATGAACTATTTAAATAATAAAAACGTTTTTTATATTTTTTATTCAAAATATCCTTAATATTTTTAAAATTACCCCCTTTAATAATAAAAAAATTAAAATTAAAATCATTTTAGATATAAAATAACTTGTAATTCATTCAAGTCTTTAGATAGTTATTATAATATACCCAAAGCTATATATATATATTGATTGTTGAAATATCAATCTAAAATAAACGGTGAAATATATTACCCATTTCGTTCAATAAAAATGTAATGTTGCTTTGGTTGTGCATTTTTTTTTAAAAAAAAAAAATAGTGGTTGAAATTGATGGGTTTTAGAGTTCTTGTAGGCATGGTGGGAGAATGAAGATTGAATCTTGTAGCTGGGATCATTTTTTTGGAGCTTTGTTTTTTATTTCTTCTACCAAACACTGTTACTTTATCTTTGCTTTTTTTTTTTTTTCAAAACAAGAAAAAAAGTTATTTTAAATTGGTGGGTTATTTTGTTCTTGCCTGCATGGATGATGGGAAAAAGAGGAGGGAATTTTCACTTACCTTTGCCATGTGTACAACCACAGTAAACGAAAGGGGAGGATGTGAAAATATTAAGAAACAATTACGATTCAACACAACCCAAAAAATCTAAAATCAAGTTGAAAAAAATTTGATTTAATAATTATTTAAATTAAAAAATCATAAATATTTAAAACCATAAATATTAAATGAAAACCCTAACTCGTTGATTATGACAAACCAAAAATCAAAATTATAAATGTTGAACGACATGAAAATTTTTTTTTAATAAGTTATAAATAGTTTCATAAAGAACTAAAAGCAAGAGAAATCTTCTCTAATATTATTTTTGAAAAAAAACCAATGAGTTGCCCTAACTTAAAAACAAAAATATATATTTATAGTTAAACAAAATAAACCTTATTGAAATATTAAGTTGAAATTAAAATAAAAAAATAAACTAGTTTAAAATTACTTTAAAATAAATGAATAAAGCCAAATACAGTCCAATCCGCATACGAACTTCTAGGTCTTATTGGAAGGCATGTTTTATGTATGATCGCAACAAAATTTTAACCTTATAGGAGAAATAGAGTATTTAAAATCTCTGATAGAATTTTAACTCGATCCAATAATTAATTAAAAAGTTATGACCATTAACATAAAGTTGTGTAGTCAAGTTCTAGTATGTAACATCCTCATTATCGAAACCAATGCATCAACAATAATAAAAAAAAAGAAACATGGTAAAAAAAAAATTATTTTCTTTGTTGAACTCATACAAAGTTTATTGAAATTTCTACCAAAATTTCGACAGAGTTTCCCCTATACTAGGAGGTCCCAAGTTATCAACAAATCATTTGTACACATCTTGTATTCATTGTTCATACACAAACCAATCAGTCCAAGTCTCAAACTTTAACACCCCAAACTTTTAAGATAAAAATTCACACAATTTTCAAGTTATAAAAATGAGAAGAATCCTAAGATTTAAGAGGTAACCATTAATTATCGTAATTGCATTCATACATTAGCATAATGAAGATTCTAAATTTTAAAATTACTACTTAAAGTTTTAACAAAATAATACTACATAACTTTATACATACAAATTAGAAGTATTGTTATATACAACCCGAAAGAAAATTCTTCCATCTTCCTATTAACTTAAGTGAATATATAGAGGGAATACCCATGCATCAATTAAGAGTTACGCTGCTGAGATGAACCTGCATAATAATTTACATAAACATAATTAAATTAATTAAGATGATCTAGTATATTTTTCATTACACTAACAATTTGCTTTTTAATTCATTTATCATCAATTTATATAGTTTCCCACCTGTCAGCACACCAATCTTGTCCAATAATAACTAATTCTATTGATTGCTCATTCGCAGGGCACCAGTTCCAAACCAGAACACTGGTCCAACCATTAGCCCATTTGAAGGGCTCTAGTTCCAAATCAGGACACTAGTCCAATCATCAGCTCATTCACCAAGCGTCAGTCCCAAACCAGGAACTTATTCTACCATCATTCAGACACTACATATAATTACAAAAAATTGAACTACATCTTATTAGGGACTAAGTTAAAGAATTAAACAAGACTTTAAATTAGAAATCTAAGTGTTAGATACCTACCTGAAATCTGTGCTTTGTTAGTCATCCCCTGCTCTCATCTATTTTCCACAATTTCACCTGTACCAATAGTTACACTAATTTAAATTTCAAGTATTGACCACACATACACACATATACATACTACCTTCATAATTCAACATTTTATAATGAAAAACAATTCCAAACAGAAGTTACCATTTTACAAGTTTTAGGTGGCTCAACATAATGGATCCCAAACAATGTTTAGTATTTTGAGTATAACCGGAGCTATAGAGCTCAGTTTTATGCATAGTTTGTTTCTTTGGAACACTACAACATAGGTTTACAACTTTCATGCGGATGACTATACCCAGTTTTTCCATCTACATGCCTAAACTCATAAATTTCAGAAACCCAAAAATTTGTCCTACTGATTCCCGGTTTTTACCTATCTTCAGTTTTTATTCAATATTTAGTGTTTTGTCACTCCAATTTAAGCAAGGTAAATTTCATTTGAAAGGTAACATTCATTGCTACAACTTTCATAATGAAACGTATCTCAAATTTTGTCATCTTAGGGTCCAAATCTTGGTAGAGAAATTGAGAGACAACCTGTCCAGTTTTGATTTCTAAGTTCAACAATTATAACTTCGTTTCCCATGCATTTTTCCATCATTTCCAGCCACTATAAACACAAAATGCCTCTACCTATCATTATTTAACAAACTTCTTAAACTTATACTAAGGTATTCTAAAATCTCAATTATTCAAGAAAAACACAAATAAATTCAAGTGACTTAATAAGAGAGCTTGTTACCTTTTATTACAAAAACAATGAGTCAAAAGATTGAGAACAACCCCATTTCCTCTTCTCCTTCCTTCCTTCTTCTAACCCTTCCTTTCCCACTAGCAAATTCTTTAAGTTTTCTTCCTAAATCTTACTTAAAGCATTCTTAGTTCACTTACTCTCACTTCTCTTGGGATTCAAATGATGAATTTACAAGGTTTCCTCTTAATTTTTCTTTTCTCCTCTTTCTTCCTCTCCTTGGCTAGCCATTACTCTAGGGATTTCTAGAGATTTCTTTTTATTTGTAATTATGTTATTTTGTTATTTGCATCTTGCCCCCATATTTACTTCTATTTTCACATTAACCCCACCATTCCTTTTGTCAATCCATTGACCCTCACTACTTCTCTTTCTATTTACTAACTTCTTACTCCTTTATTATTGTTTTCAATTTCACCCCTCTCATTAAATAACTTCTCTTTTAATCCAATTAATTTGTTCAATTTAATCATTTCTCCACATTCTTTGTATTTTATTTTATTTTACTAAATCAAGATGAGATTATTATATTCGAGGGTTTACAAAGTATATGTTAAACAACTTCATCTTTTACTTAGATCACATTGATCAAGACTTGATCCTCCTTCAAACTCAACTTCATAATTGATGCCACCTTAGAATGAATTCTTGAAGCTTGCTCAGCTCAAATGTCATAAATCAACCTATAAAACTCTTATTTGATCCTTTTGACTCTTATCCTTGTAAATGGCTCAATTGAAACATGTAATGGATCTCATGATATTGCTGGTTGATTCTCATTATTTCTCGTTTCCTCAAAAGAATTCAACCTTGAATCGTTACCTACATCAGAAAGAGAAAGATTAGAAATATTGAATGTCGCATTAACATTATACTCACTTAGTATATCTAATTTATATGCATTATCGTTGACCTTTTTAAGAACTTGAAATGGACCATCTCCACTTAGTTGCAATTTAGATCTCCTATGAGTTGGAAATATTTCATTTCTCATTTGCACAAAAACCCAATCACCTAGTTCAAAGATAACACACCTGCGACATTTGTTAGCTTTAGATGCTGCCAAACAATCTTATGAAATTTGTTCACCATATTTGATTTTCTAATTCCATCAAGACCAACCATTTCATCAATAACTAAAGGAATCAAATCCAAAAGAGTTAGTGGATTAAAACCATAAATAATCTCAAATGGTGAATGATCAGTTGCATAATGCACACTCCTAACAATAAACACTCCTCATGATTCTTCAAGTTCTTTTGAATGATAACTTTCCTTACTATTTTTGTTTAACCATTCATTTATGGATGATAAGTAGTTAAAAACAATAGTTTCATTCCTAACTTTTCTTATAAAACCTTCTAAAAACAACTAAGAAACTTAACATCACGATAAAAAAAACAATGATGTTAATAACACCATGAAGTCATGTTATCTCTCAAAAGAATAAATCAACAACATTGGTTGCATTATCAATTTTATAACATGTATAAAAGTTGTCATCTTAGAAAACCTATCTTTATAAAAATTGAATCGCTATTTTTTTTTTACCTAGATAAACCTAAAACAAAATCCATGTAAATATCTAACCAAGATTCTTTAGGTATATGCAAGGAGTATATATAACCTATGAGGTAATAACTTAGATTTAGCTTACCTACACAAGAAACATCTTTCACACACCCTTTGTACATCACGTTTTATTTTAGGGAAGAAAATGCTCGTACAAAACTTCTAAAGTCTTCCTCACACCAAAATATCTCATTAAACCACCATCATGAGCTCCACACATAAGCAACTCAAACATATAATTAGCAGGCACACAAAATTTATTTCTCTAAACAAATAATTATTAAGTCTATACAAATTAGTAACTTGATTTTTTATGAAAACATATTTTTTAAGAAAAAACTCATTGTACTATAAAAGAAAAGTTTCAAACGAAAAAAAAGAATTTTTTTTCAAAATTGTAATGTAGTTATATGAAAAAAAATAAAAAAATAAATATTTAATAAAAAGCATATAAAAATTAACAATCAAATTCCTATTAAATATTAATGCACAATTTATTGTATATTAGGCTCATATATAATTGTTAAAAGGTGATTGCAAATATAAGCATAAAAAATATATAAAAATAAAAATAATACAAAAGGTCGTCACCTAGTTTTATGGTAACTAGTAATCTCTAAGTGACATTTCAGATGTTCTAGGTAAGAAGCTAATTATGTAATAAAAAATATAACAATCACCCTAAACATTCTAAATAAGTTAAAATGCTTCGTATTTATTTTATTCATTTATTTATTTATAAAGGTACCTATTGTGTTTGCATGTTAAGAGTTTGTCTAATTTAATGTATGCATGTTTGTTATTAAAGGTAAAATACTACTAAGACTTAAGGTAATGATTTGGGATCTGGCATGGTAAAAAGGCACGACCTTACTTTTGAAGTATGGACATTGGACTACGAAGAATGATGAATTAATAATACACATAAGCTTGTTTAAAATTATATTAATTGAAATAAACCCCGAGTCCACCACTCACTCAATAGGCCTATATGAGATCGCATCAATCCAACCTAGATTAGCTCACCACCTCAAGGAAAAACATCTTGTCATAAAACAACAAAATAAAATCACATATATCAACATGAACATAGAAAATTAAAATAACAAATGAATATTTATTTATTTTGTGTGTTTGTGTACACCAAGTCCACCACTCACTAAATAGGCCTATGTGAGATCGCATCGATCCAACCTAGATTCGCTCACCGCCTCAAGGAAAAAATCTCATCATAAATACTGAAACAAAATCACATATATCAACATGAACATAGAAAAAGGTCGGAATGCCTAAGATTGGCTAGACGAAGATCCCTTGAATGACACAACTTCTCATACCCTAATGAGATCATCTGAACCCTTACAGTAAAGAACTGTAGGAGTAGGAGAAGATCGAATACCTAATCAGACTGGGGAAATACCCCCAGCATAGATGGGGTAGCAAGAAAAAGCGGAGGCACACCCATCGACCATACCAATAAGGTTGCCTCGTTGTATGTAAACCCAAGAATCCTAGTCCAAATTGTTAAAGCCGTGATGGAGGACATGGCTAGCTTTACAACCCAAGTAGTTTCCAACCACATAGATTCCGCAAGTAGCCTCTGGGAGTGCCACGACCACGGACAGTGTGGTGTTACTCGTAAGGTTGGTTAAAAGCATGAGGGGAATGGGATGTGAACCGTATTTCAAGGAACAAGATGTTGAGGTAACTAGGAGGTGGGTTAGGAAAGCGTAGAAGGTTATGATCCATATTAATACACTTGAGAGCTTACGGGTAAACTGTGCTACTTAATTATTATCCGACTAGGCCATTACATGGTGGGCAACTGTTCAACTGCAATGGGAAACCGAAACATGTCCTGGAGCGACTTCTAATTTGAGTTTGAAAATCAGTTTTATTCCAGGTACAATCACAAAGTGAAGGAACAAGAATTCTTGGCATTGAAACTAGAGGAAATGCTGGTTTTTTAATATGAATGGAGATTCCACGACCTTTCATTGTTTGCTCCGCACTACATCCCCACCAAAGAATATATGATTGAGAAGTTGAGAGATGGGCTTTAACAAGAATTAAGGCAAGGGTTGATTGTTTTACGATTTAAATTAATAAGAGAACTAATTAAGGCAGCACAAACTTTGGAAGCCTGTATTGGAGAGGGTCCACATGGACATCAGGGAACATGTAAAAAGAGAGATGAGGATGATTTTACTAGTAGACTATCATTTTCAAAAAAGAGGGAAAATGGAATGTTTGAGGCATCACAAGAAGAAGTTAGGGTTGCATTCGATGTGGTAGCAGGACACTACCGATGAATAAATTTAATGTGTTTGTGTTGTTTGAACTGGGTGTTACCCACTTATTTAATACTAGAAGAATTGTCACCAAAATAGAAAGGGGTGAAAATAATAGAAAACGGGGTTCATAATTGGAACTTCGACAGGAAACTAGGTATAAAATAGAAGTAAACTTGATGCCCCTAGAATTACATGATTTTGATATAATCCTAGGCATGATTAGCTGAGTAAGTACAAGGTCAGATAGACTGCTACCCTAAAATTGGTACATTTCAAATAACGAGGGTTTCGTAATTAGTAATGATGCCTCAAAGAAAGGACTTGGGTGTGATTGATGTAACATGGGGAAGTGATCACTTATGTGTCAAGACAGTTTACGACTCACGTAGAGAATTAATCAAAACACGACCTAAAGTTGATTATTGTGGTGTTTGCTATGAGAATCTGAAGGCACTATCAATACAAGTCCCTTTAATTTCAAGGACAAAATTTATATTAGAAGAGAAGAATGAAAACACCCAACAAAAAAAGGGTAAAAGTAAAATGACCCCACCATAGCTGTAGATTTCTGAATCGGCAGTGACACAGTTCTCATTGCTAAATCTGAATCGGCAGCGACTATGTACACTGATGAATCCATGCGTTTTGTAAAACCCTGATGAAAATTTAGTATTGGGTCAACCCATGTTAGAAAGAATTGAGGAGTATGGACTGCCCTGCTCTAAGGGGAGGTGTGAGGGAGCATAATCGGCCTACTCTAAATGGGAGCTATGAAGGATATGACCGGCCGTAGGATGTACCAAATAGGGATAAGAACAAGGGTAACCAATCTTACAAACACCCCTTCACATTTAAGGAGGATATAAATGCAACAAATGAGAGAGAATAACCTTTACTCTCCCTAAAAACAGCAACTGCAACATCCACCCATTTGCTCTTCCAAAAAACAGCAACTGTTATTATAGTTGCAATAGCCACCCCTCCCAAGAAGATAACTGAACTAGACAGACTACATGTCAAACCCTATGATTGTAGAGTGAAAAGAGAGTTGGGAGAGAAAAAGAAGCCTAGATCTCTCCTCTAAATAGAGCATAGGGCTGGCTGGAACCAATCAGTAAAGGAAGAAGAGTAGAAAAATGAGATTTGAAGGAACAACCATACCACCAAGACCTGTTCAAAAGTTGTCTGAAGAACGTGAGGTAAGACCAATATCCTTCCCTTAGCTTGTTGTTACCCCAGATTTCAGACAAAAAAAGATGGGAAGAAAACTTGAAAATAGAAGGGGTAGTGTTCTTGCACCTTAACTCAAGGAATCTTGACTAAATTGACAGACCTTAGTAGAACAAAGGATGAATGAACACATGCACGGACCTTTACCCAAGAAATATGAATGATTTTGAATACATGAACCTAGGGGAGGGCAGACCATGGTAAGGACTGGATAGAATATGAATTAGAGTGACTAAATACATGGATGACGATCTTGTGAGACTTCTAGGGACGTACTTGAATCACAAACAAAATCATACTTGTGTTAATGATGTAAATTCTGCATGTTTGATTGATTAAGTTATATGAAAAGATGTTGAGATGATGTTAAGTGCAAATTGTGTTATTAATGAACCTTGGAAGCATGTTGTCGCTGAAACAAGAATTATACCATATAATGCTTCGATTTTGTTTGTTAATGAACGAACATGTGCGATTATGAAGCAAGAGATTGGATTGTGATTATTCTTGTGAGAAATATAATGATTTACAGGTGTAGCTAAGTGTAAGACTATAAATGACATAATCATCGCTGCTGATTTCTGGATCAGCAGCGACATGGATTTCAGTGATGATTTCTAGGTTGGCAGTGACTCAATGTTTGTCAATGATTTTTGCATCAACTGTAGGCTATACGCACTAATGATTTCATCGTTAGCCATAGAAATGTGTTGCGTTGATGATTTCTGGGTCGGCAAAGACTCGGTTTTCATCAATAATGTTTGAGCCAGCAGTAGGTTATGCGCGCTGATGATTTCCATATCAGCTGTAGAAATGTGTTGCATTAATGATTTTTGAGTCAACAATGACTCAATTTTCATCAACAGCTTTTAAGTCAACTAAAGCCTATATGCACTGGCGATTTATACCGAATTGTGTTGTCTGCAGCTAATTAGTTTTCGCTGTCGAATTGCATTGTCTGCAGTGAATAAGCTTTCGCTGCCGAATTGTGATGTTTGCAGCAAATCAGTTTTCACTACTAAATTATGGTCTCAACAACGAATTAGTTTTCGTTGTCGAATTGTGTTGTCTGTAGTGAATTTGTTTTCGCTGCCAAATTATGTTGTCTGCAGGAAATCCATTTTCGTTGCCAATTTAGGTTGTCTATAGAGAATCAATTTTCGCTGTCAAATTCTGGTGTTTACAGTGAATCAATTTTCACTGCAGAATTCTGGGACGCCAGCGAATCAATTTTCGTTATTGATTTTCTACGATAGACTCCCATGACATAAATGACTTAAATGTTTGTGACAATTTCATTATATGATTGTATAAAATATGAAACATTTAAATGTGACCACTGATGTGTTAGGTGGTGCGACCGGGATTGGACCTTCGACCGGGCAATGACACCCCATGGGAGGAACATATAGGCGACTTCCACCCCCTTCTAGCGTTACATGAGTTTCTGAAGTGAAATTATTATAAAGGATCTATTGTTATATTATATTGAACGTTAACTATCACGAAGGGTTGTATGAGTATTATGAAGAATTCATTGTTGTGTTATATAGAATGCTAAATTATTATGAATGTTATATGAATATTACGAAGAATCTATTGATGTGTTATACAAAATGCTAAATTGTTATGAATGTTGTATGAGTTACGCATTTTATATGTGTGTTACGAAAAATCTATTATTGTGTTATACAGAATGCTAAATTGTTACGAATGATGTATGTGTGTTACAAAGGACCTGTTGTTGTATTACACTGAATGTTAACTGTCATGAATGGTTGTATAAGTATTATGAAAGATCTATTGTTGTGTTAAACTGAATGCTAATAAACTATTATAGAATGGTTGGTTAAGTATTACAAAGGATATGTTGTGGCGTTAAACTGAATGTTAAACTATTACAGAATGTTTGGTTGAGTATTTTACAAAGGATATATTGTTGCATCATATTGAATGTTAAACTATTACGGAATGTTTGTGAGTATTATGAAAGAACTACTATTATGATATAGTGAATGTCAAATTGTTATGAATTGCTCGAATCAGCATTATAGGGGATATATTTTCATGTTAAAATGATTTTATAAGTCGTCTATGAAACATTTGTTTGCATTTATGATTAGCTTCCGCTAATGGCATCCAAGACAGATGGACGAGTTGTGATTGATAATTAGCTTCTGCCAATAACATCCTAAAAGGATGACCAGGTTGCGTTTTATGATTAACTTTAGTTAATGACATCCGAGATAGATGGTTGGGTTGTGATTGATGATTAGCTTCGGCTAATGACATCTAAAACAAATGGCTGAGTTGAGATTGATGATTAGCTACGGCTAATGATATCCTAGAAGGATGACCGGGTTGCATTTTATAATTAGTTTTGGCTAATGGCATCTGAGATGGATGGCCGGGTTGTGATTGAT
>Ga0325414_1004185_pt1 | contig 15070 bp, 13 predicted proteins | sample PopdelMetagenome_8_FD_206183 | JGI IMG/M metagenome (GOLD analysis project Ga0325414, IMG submission 206183) | Populus deltoides microbial communities from Bellville, Georgia, United States - Leaf-PdKOR-R3 | ecosystem: Host-associated > Plants > Phyllosphere > Phylloplane/Leaf | place: USA...
TCAACCTGTGAGGCCAAATATGTTGCGAGGCCTTTTATTTATTCACTTCGGTAAAGCAAAATCTCCATTTATTTTACGCATTTCTTGAACAGTGTTAAAAGAAAAATCAACCAAGGTGAAAAAAACACAAAGTGAAAGAAGGAATGAAAAGGGCGAGGCGTGTATGCTCTGCTGAAAAAAATAAATGAAAGAAGAATATTCATTTGCAACCTTATAGTTGAATAGACCATGATTGCAGTATTTTATATGCTGGAAAAACAGCAGTTTGGCAGCTGATGTACAAAAACAATATTCTAAAATGTAATTATATTCAAACTGTGCTATTTTTCAAGTACATTTTCAGTATGTGTTATTGTCCCAAAACTTTTAATAAACTATGCTATTTTTCAAAAATAAACAAATCCTTAAAGAGTGATCACAAACATATATATCTAGTTTGATGCATGAGTAATAACTTTCAGGCACTTTTTCCCTTTGTACGAAATATAGCCGTATATGGTCTACAGGATATTAAGCCGTTATCGACATATATAGACCTGCAGGTACATTCCATGTACTTGCAATGGTATGAAGGTAAACTGGTAATCACTGAAAGTTTTTAAGATAGAGTTCGGCAGAATCTCTTTTCATGAAAAAAAAAACCAATTGGTGAGTGAAGCTGACATGAATTTGAGCAATAATGCTTAGCAGAAGATGATTAAGCTTATCAGATTTATTTGTAATTGAGTACCCTAAAGTACACCAAACTGAAACACATGTAACATGTCAATTCTGCAATGAAAAAGATCTATTTCAAATGGCATATCTATAGAAACACCTAGTGCACCATCTTTCGTGACTATGCTTATCCTACTTTTGGTCTCCGTCACCACTTGCCTAAAGGAGTAAAGGACTGTCGTACTAGGGACCCTTACGGTAATGAAATTATTAAAGTCATCGGTTGTGACAGCGAATTTTGAGTTATATCAGATGTTACAGGACCTGCTTTAACCTGGAGGTCACTCTTACAACTAGCATGTGCCAAGATTGAAAAAGAGATAGTCCAATTAAGTAATGATCCAGACTTCGATGCTTCTGGATATTAATTTAACTTCTTTTTTTATGAATTAACCACAGTAGTCTAAACTTGAAATTGCGCCTTTTCGCTGAGGTAATGTCCAGACTGCCTTAGTTAATGCTTCCAATGATAAAGGATTTACTATTTTCCAACATAATATGTATGTTTTGATCAGGGCTTTCCAGTATGTTGATAGATATTATGAACAAATTCAGCAAAGATCAGGATAACTAACATAGAAGGGAAAAAAAAACAAGCTAGAAGGATGTATTTTATATATTGACGGAATAACTCCTATTAAATAGAGTTTTAGTTTAGCAGAAATCAACAAAATCTGCTAAATACATGGCATGAATAACAACTTCCTAATAACAAGTCAATAAAATAAAACAGCATCTTATTCCTTGGTTTTCATTCATACGTAGAAATCTTCTAGTTGACCTACTCCTTAGCAACACTTCAGATCATGTACTACTTGTTTAGGCATTCTTTCAACACTCATCCTTGCCTTAATAGCTGCAGACACCTAGTTTGCTTCTTAAGGCTTCAAAACTGGCTTTTGAAAAAGCTTTGATGAACACATCTGCCTGATCATTGGTTCTACAATAAAGCAGATTGACTTCACCCTCTTTCTACACTTCTCTTAAAAAATACAACTTAATATTCGATTGCTTAGTCTTTCCATGGAAAACATGGTTATTTGCAATTGAAATTGTAGTCTGATTGTCTATATAATTCTGTGTAAGCTCAAGTTGCTTCATATGTAAATCTGCAAGTATTTTCTTATCCAAATTGTTTGATTCACTACATCAGTGACTGCTATATATTTAGCTTTTGCTATGTTTTGAGCAACCACATCTTATGTCCTTAACACCATGAAAACACTCTTGATTCAAATTTAAAACAATAAGCTGTTGTACTTTTCATATCATCAATAGAACCTGCCTAGTCAATATCACAATAACCATGAGCATAAAATTCTGAAGATACCATAATTCATTGTGTTTTGATACATTTTACAACCCTTTTAGCAACTTGAAGATATATTTCACTAGTACGATGCATGAATCATGAGAGTAAGCTTACTGTAAAAGTAATGTCTACTCTTGTTGCTATAAGATACATTAAACATCTAATTAGCCTCTTGTAATAACCTTTATAATCAACTTTGTCTATTCCATCAATATCCTTATTGAATTTCTCCTTCTAATTCATAAAAGTGCTTATACTTTTGTAGTTTTTCATGTGAAACTTTCTGAGTATTTCTCTAGCATACTTCTTTTTTCATATGAAAATTCTATTATGATTTTTCTTCACTTCCATTTCTAGAAAGTAAGACATCAAATAAAGGTTTGTCGTCTCAAATACTTTGAGCATTTCAACTTTAAGCTCTTTTGTTAGCTTCTCATCACTTCTTAATATTACATGCAAATTATCAACATAAATAGATACTATAATAAAATTAGCACCCTTTCCTCTTACATATAATATGGCTTCACTTGGACTTTTAACAAAGCTAAGTATTATCAACATAAATAGATACTATAATAAAATTAGCACCCTTTCCTCTTACATAAATATGGCTTCACTTGGACTTTTAACAAAGCTAAGTATGTGAAAATGTTCATCAATGTTGTTTTACCTGGCCCTAAGAGCCTGTTAAAACCATATAATGTCTTCTTTAACAAATTAATGGACCTTTTCTTATTTCCTCTTGACTTGAAAACCATTAGGTTGTTCTATAAAAATCTTCCTCTATAGATAACCATTCAAAAAATTAGATTTTACATCCAACTAGTAATTTTTTATCCCTTATATGCTAACAAGGGAAGTAGTATTATAATTGTAACAAGTCGTGCTATAGGTACAAAAGTCTTTAAGAAATCTACTTCAAACACTTGAGCATAATCCTTCACAACTAATCTAGTCTTGTATTTGTTTATAGAACCATCTACATTAAGTTTGGTTCTATAGACCCATTTAACTCCAATGGCCTTTTTATGTTGAGGTTTGTTTATCAACACACACGTATCATTCTTTTCAATCATTTAAGCTCCTCTTTTATTTCTTCAAACCACTTGTCATTCTCTATTGCCTCCAGCTCAAACTCTACAGGTTCACAAACAACAATGTTACTTCTTTCACAAATATCAAATAATTGTTAAAATAATTAAGATCAAACACAAAAGGAAGGCTATAATTCTAAATAATTTGTTTATTATGAGTTAGTGCATAGTGTTAACTTAAATACAAAGAAAGTATATATAAGTTAAATTGAAAATATTATTCTGCTCTTAATAAATAAGACTACATAAATATTATTTAATAGTAATAACCTTGTACCTCTAACTGGCTCATCATCTATGTTGTCATTAGCATTTTGTCAAGCAGGTGATTTCTGCTTCTCTTCTGGTTCCTCCCATTTACATTGTTTATCCTCCATAAAATTAACATCCCTCCTTACTAAAGGTTTCCCATTTTATGGTTAAAAAATTCAATAAGTTTTGGATGGGCTGATGTATCTAATAAATAATTCATTTTTTGCATTCCTATCCAGCTTGTCTTTTTTAACCTAAGGCATATAAGTGCAACAAAGGCAACCAAAGGTCTTAAAATGTTACAAGTCTGGTTTGTATCCAAACCATGCTTCAAATGGAGTTCTTTGATACAAAGCTCTGGTTGGCAACCTATTCATCATATAAATTAATGTGTTTGCAGCCTCAGCTTATAGTTTCTTTAGCGGCTCATTTTCATACAGCATGCATCTAGTCATCTTCATGATGATCGTATTTTTTCTCTCACTCATACCATTTTGTTGTGGTGTGTATGGTGTTGTAAGTTGGTACTTAATGCTTGTCAAAGAACCATCTTAACCCAATAGCTTAAGCTGTTAGATGAGGTCCCAGGATATGATTTATATTATTCTCTAACACACCCCCTCAAGTGAAAGCCCTTTGGGCTTGAAACTTGCACAGGCCCACATTACCTTTGTGCTTAATTTTTATCAAATAAATGGGAATGGTGAGATTCGAACTCGAGACCACTTGGTCATCAAGACTCTGATACCATGTCAAAGAACCATCTCAACCCAATTGCTTAAGCTGTTAGATGAGGTCTCAGGATATGATTTATATTATTCTCTAACAATGCTACCTTCATCACAAAACTACTAAAAGCTTTCATTGGTGTATTCCTTCTCATTATTAGATCTTATAATTTACATTTTACAGCCTTTTTTTATTTTCCATTCATGTTTTTTGCTTCCAAAATACCTTAACAACTTCATTTTTGAATTTACATAAATAAATCCAACATAATCCAGTATAATCATCAATAAAGGCTATATAGTATCTATTACCATTTAGTGAAGTTGTTCTATAAGGGCCTCTAATATTTGTGTGCACCAGTTGAAGTTTGTGGGATGCTTCCCATATAGTTTGAGGAAAAGGTTTTCTAGATTGCTTTAATATTGACAATCCAGTCTATTGACATGTTCTCCATCCATGGAACACCTCTCATTAAGTTGTGTCTCTGCATGTATAATAGTCCAGTATGATGAAAATGCCCAAGCCTTCTATGCCACAATTCTTCATTGTCTATATTAATAGAAAAAACTATTTTCTCCTCCTTTATTAGGTTTAGAGCAAATGAAAACAGAAATTCTCTCCATGTGTCCTATCTAACTATATTTTTTGCATTTGACATTTGATCTCCACCAACACTTTTTTTATAGGTGATTGTTTTCAGTATGGACATGATTGATATGATTCCTCATTGTTTCTATCATTTTCAGTTTTTTTTTCTTTTTTTTATTGATTTTCTTGTCTTTGCCTTTTCCTAAGTTTTGTGCCTTACTTGAAAAGCACCTGCACAAATTCCTCTTATCTCATCAATCTTATTTGTTCATGTGCTTGTAATGCATTCACCAATTCTTATAAGGATATACTGGATAAATCTGTTGACTATTCTAATGATTAAATCTTAGACTCGTATTCATCAGGAAGATTTTTATCAAGCAATCTCACATTGTTTATTATACTCGGCAACTTGTCAATGTAGTCTTTGATGTTTTTTGTCTCCATCTTTTGCATTTCAAATTCTCTCATCAAATTGAGTACCTACATATTTTTTGTTCTTTCATTTCTCTGATATTCCTTTTTTAGATAGTCCCAAATACCCTTCGCAGACTTCAGGTTCATGATTCTTGTAAGTAAATATTGTACTCGACACGGCAACATATAAGCAGGCTTCAGCTTTAGACTTTCTTGTATTCTTTTCCTTATGAACCTTTAGTTGAGTCATAATAGGATTTGCAAGCATTTTAGTAATGACGTAATCTTCCTTTCAACTACTACCAGATTTAATAGTTTTACCAATAGAATTTTTTATGCCGGTGTTTATCGATGGATACAAGGATGGAAATTTTTTTCAGTAACGATCATCACAATATACCAATGAAAAATTTTCATTGATGTTTATGTTAGTATTTATCAATTTTCTAGTAGTTAGCCTTCTAAAGATCTAATGCTTCAAGATCGATGGACTGTCATTCTATTAGCTCAGGCTTTATAGTTATCACCATAAAAAATTGGTGGTGATACATGTGAGTTGGTTGTTTTGGTTTTCATTGCTTGGTGTTTTTGTTTTTGTATTTGTGGTTTGGTTTGTGTTTATAGGTACTCTCAACTCACAAATCCCTTGAGATAAATGCTTTGATACCATTTTGTTTATAGAGATTATGAACAAATTGAGTAAAGAAGGATAACTAACATAGAAGAAAAGAAACTAGCTAGGATAAAACAACATCTTATTTCTAAAGACTTGGTCTTTATTCATACGTAGAAATCTTCTAGGTGACCTCCTCCTTAACAACACTTCGGATCATGTACAACTTTTTTAGGTATTCTTTCAACACAGTATCATCAACCAAAAATATGAGATAAGCAAACTGTAGCGAACATTACAACCTGTTATGTACTAGCGAGCAGATTCCACTATTCTAGCCTTTCATAATCATTAATTGCGTCAACTTACAAGACAAGACCCCTGAAATTCACATGACACTCTCTACCTGTACCTGTCCCCATGACAACCAAACTTTTCAAGCTAGTGATAAGCAGTGCTGAAGCAGAAATCAAAACTTAATAACCTACAATTATTGTTTGGTGTATAATTCTTAATTCATTTTTTGGAGGAGCAACGACCTGTATGGTGCAAATTTAGCTTCTGAAGTGTCCTCATTTGACAACTCTTGCCCAAATATAATTTTGAAATGGAAGTAGGCGAAAACAAATCGATACCGAAAGACGTCACCAGCTCAGTTATCTTCAATGAATGCATATATTTTTTACTGTACACGGTCACAGCAGGCTAACTGTGTAATGCGGTGAATGGATTCAAAAGAAGAGAGATCTAGATTATTTTGTGGTGGAGAAACACAATTTAAGCAAGGACAAATAATATCATATTTGACATAGGATCATGCACAATCGAATTGAAGTTGGTAAATAATAATAGAGCAGAAAATGACTAAAAAAATCATTGATTAATGCTTGTCAATTCCCTTTCCAAATTGGAAAACGGGTTTGACAAAACTGCAATAACACAGTTTTCAAAAACTGTGAAACATATTCAATTCCCTGAGGGAGAAAAAAGGTATGCACAGTACCAGTAGTCTGTACATGATGCTCATAAATGTCTAATTCAACAGTGTTCTCACACGATAAAAAAAAGCGTTAAATTTGATCTTTGCCATTGACTGCTTTCACGACTGACTTAAGCAAGAAATGACAGCAAGGAAAATGTCTTCTCTGCAAGGAATTGTTAGACCACCCATAGGATGAACATATCCGAATTCTTCTTCAGCTTGACTTAGCAACTCTTGAAAATTAGGCTGGTTCAAGTATGATATTGGAATGACAAATCTCTTCTTTTGGATTTCTCCAACATAAACTGCTAGGCAGCCCTTTGGGACATTAGAAGCTGCTTGGCTTGTTGCGGATGGAGAAAGCTGAAGGACTTGCTTAGCACGCACAATTGCTGACAAACGGAAACCCATTATTTGATATGAATGAACAAGAAAACAAATGCTCAAAAGACTAGTTGAGCAAGAGAGTTATCAGAAATGTGAAGACTTGTGTTGCTTGTCAGCCTAAATATACATGTATTTATAGATGCAAGGATACTACATTGCTAGAGGTTCCCAATGCAATAAGCCAGTTTGTGATGAGCCCTTCATGAAGTCTAGTCAAGAGATTGATTAGCTGATGAGACCATCACATGGTTTTGTCTTCAATCTAATAATCAAGAATACAGGTCTGATTGATCTCAAGTATGCGTTTATGTGGAACATTATGCCCCACTGCTTCTAAGTACCACAGAGGTTCACTTAAATTTGAAGTTATTTCTGAGGATAACACTCATTATATAATACACAGATTTAAGGGTACGTACTACGTGTAGTTTTCTAGCATTTACTCTATAATGTTAATACAGCCTGTCGTATCTTCTATGAATTCTTCTATTCAGTTTGGCTTATGTTTCGTCAAACTCAAAGGTTTCAAGGCCTTAATATTTTCTTGAATGACTATATAGAATCAAATTAAATTGAATTAATCTGGTGCCCTCAATTTAAAGTCAACAAAAGCATGCCAGATCTCGCTGCATTAAGTAGCATAGGCCAGAGAGCAGTAGCTAAGAACCTTGCACTACAGGAAATGGACAACTAAAGGGGTATTATGACTGGCATTGCAGCTAGAAGCACAGTTTTCCTCTTGCCATTTTCGACACTAGTTTTCCTAATTAGGGTATTAATGGATAAATTGTTCAAAGTAAACTAGATTTTGATTTTTCTGAAAAATAGAGGAATCGGTCGACTAGTTGAATTAAATGAATCGGTCAGCTGGTTAAGTCAACAGAATATGTTTACTTTCAGATTAGGATTTCCTTTGAAATAGTTTAATTCCTTGTTTGTCTAGGGCTTGAGACCTATAAATAAGCTTGTAATTAGAAGCATAATTCAATATGTGTAAAGAGGAATACACAAAAGACAACACTTAATAAAATTGCCTTCCTCTCAAATCTTCTTCTTGTTCGTAGTTTGGTATCTTTTTTATCTTGTTGTCCATAAACTCCTACCACACCAATTTCTTCCAACTAATGGTATCAGAGCTTGTTTTGATTGTTTGACATGACCAATACAAACTTCTCGCTTCAATGTCCTCGTTTGACAAAGGACAATTATGAAATTTGGTATAATCATGTTAAAACTTGGCTAGGTTCTGAAGATATGTGGGAAACGATTGAAAAAGGCTTTGAGGGGCTTATAGATAAAACAACATTGACTTCAGCCTAAAGGGAGGTCGTACAAAAAGCACAAAGGAATGATCAACAAGCACTCACAATCATCCATCAATGTTTGGATGATGTCACTTTTGAGATAGTGGCTAATGCAACCACTGCCCAAGAAATCATGGAAATTTTTGCAACAATCAAACCAAAAAGCTGACAATGTCATAAAGGTATGCCTATAAAAGTTACAAGGTGACTTTGAAAAGATACATATGGTTGAATCGAAGAGTATTTCATATTATTTTGCTAGAGTATTGGCCATATACAATCAAATGAAGAGATATTGGGAGAAGATAGAGGAAACACGTGTGGTAGAAAAGATTTTTTGCTCACTGTAAAAGAAGTTCCATTATATGGTGGTCGTGATAGAGGCGTTATAGAATATGGATTTTTTTACAATTCAAGGACTCATGGGAAAACTACAAGCCCATAAAGAAAGAGTTAATGACATTCAAGAAGACATAGGAGCACAAGCATTCTTTTCAAAAAAAAAACTATTCAAGAGATAAGCAAGATGGTTATGGATATACCCAATGAAGTATAGGACGTGGACAAGGCAAAGGAAGAGGCAGATTTGGAAGAGGAGACCAAGGTAGCTTCAACAGGTCAATCGGTCAACCAAATGAAGCAAACTAGTCAACTGGTTCATCTGATAGTGTGATAAGGGAAATTTTAGCATGTATATTTTCCACTATTCATGCTTGATTTTGAAATATTTTAGAGGTGTTGCACAAGTTAATTAGAATTTTGAATCCCTTTTTGAACTATTGACCTTGTGGGAAATTAATGTGTTTTCAAATTCTAGATTACTGAGTAGGCAGAATCCGACAGTAAAACCAAACATTGATTGATTTTGGCCTGCAAAGGAAGCTATACAACTCAGTTTCAAGCGTGTATCACCATTTTCAAATATCTGAGATGAAGATCTACAAAACATATAAAGGGCATAAAACTCAGTTTTGCTGTTTCGAAGCCCAAAGAGTGAGTCGAAAAATAGAGATTGAATCAGACCCGAACTTCCTACACTCCAAATGTTGTCTCGAGTTATGGCCCATATCTCAAGTCTAAGAGGTCCAAAAATTTCAAGATCGGCTTCGTTGGAAAAAAGATTCGATTTTCTACAATTTCTCCAGAAATAGAGATCTTTCTTCATTTAGCAGGAGGTAAAAAGGCGAGAGTATAAGAGAAAGAGCGGAGATCAGCTAGGGCAACAAACGAAACAAAGAGAGACACTACAATACACCAAAAAAAAAAAGAGAAGAGGAGGCACAAAGTGGAGACTAAAACAGAGAAAAACATGGGGATGAAAATCAGAGAAGATTGGAGGACACCTATCTATTCTACTGCCATTCTCTGCTTTTGAGTGATGATCATCGTATCAAGTTTGTTTCTCTTTAATTTAACTATGGAGTAGACTTTTATTTTGGGATTTTTTATGTAACTTTACTAAGAATATGTGAACACTTTCTTTGATTGAATCAATACATTAGTTGTTGAGTATTTCATTCTATGTTTAATGCTTGTGTATATTTGGCCAACATTAGCATGATTTGTGATTCAATTTGAGACTGAGAAGAGATCATTGTTTTGGACAGTGTTTGAAATACCTTAAGAAATCTATAGGATAGAGATATCGTAGAAGCTTTTGTAATCATTAAAGATTTTACGGTACTTAATAAATTTTGACGAGTTCAGAAATTTCATATAGTATACGAAGTTTGGTTGTTGAAATAATTCATTGATACTCGAGAGAGATTAGTGTTTAAATTAGAAAAACCTGATTATCAACGCTAGGAATAATTAATTCAATTAAGAAAGTTCACATAGAAATAGTTACGGTAAGTCAGAAATCCTAGAATCAGTAGAATTGAATTCAATAATATTTAATCAGTTGATTGTTTGTTTTTAATCATTAATTTTTGTTTCGTAAACTATCTCATTCGATTCCTTAAATAGATCATCATTTAAAAGATTTTGGTAATTAGTAGTAATTTTTACAAATCCTCGTGGGACGATACTCTACTCATCATTTTATTACTTGTTACGATTCGTGCACTTGCGAAATTAATCAATACAGTGGCAATCAAAGATTCAGGTTTGATAAAACAAAAGTTAAATGTTACAATTGTGAGAAGATGATTCATTATGTTAGGGATTGTTAGAATCCAATCAAAAGGGTTGAGGAAAATGTCAATCTTGTTGTAAAAGAGGAGGAAAAAGCCACCCTATTACCAATCCATAATGAGCGAATACAAGCCAAAAAGAACATATGTTATCTAAACAATGGTGCCAGTAATCAAATGTATGGAGATAAAGACAAGTTTATGGAGCTTGATGAATTAATTAAAGGTAATGTCAACTTTGCAGATCATTCAAAGGTTTCTATCAAATGAGAAGGTACAATTCTCATTAAATTAAAAATTGGTAGTCATCAATTTATTGGTGATGTTTATTACATTCCAACTATAAAAAGCAATCTATTAAGTTTGATATAATTATTGGAGAAGGGTTATGAGATTAAGATGAAAGATCGTACCTTGACATTACTTGATACTCATGGAACTATGATTGCAAAGGTAACAATAACAAATAACAAAAAAAAAATTCTAAACATAGAGATAGATGTGACTAAATGCTTAAAGGCATGTTCGAAAGATGAAACTTGGCTTTGACATATAAGAGTTAGGCATGTAAACTTTGATAGCTTGAATATGATGGCACAAAAAGAGATATTGAAGGGTATATCATCTATTATACATCCAAATCAGTTGTGTAAAGGATGTTTAGTGGGAAAATAATTATGCAAGAGCTTTCCAAAGGAGTCTACTTCTAGAGCAAGTTAACCTCTACAAGAGATGCATGCAAACGTATGTGGTCCTATTCAACAATGCTCATTTGGTAAAAATTTGTATTTTCTACTTTTTATTAATGATTATAGTAGAAGAACGTATACTTCTTAAAAGAAAAGTCTAATGTATTTAATTGTTCTAAGAAGTTTAAGGCATTAGTTGAAAAAGAAAATGGTTATTTTTTAAAATTACTTAGGACAAATAGGGGGTGAATTTTGTGAAGATCATGGTATAAAGAGACACTAACATTGCCTAGATCACCACAACAAAATGGTGTAATGGAGAAAGAATAAAAGTGACACGACCAAAAGATTGATGTCTTCTCCCAAGTATAGGAGTGTCGAAGTAATAAATAACCTGGCAAGACCGGGGTCGAACCACAGGGAGGTTAATTATATAAATTATAAATAATAATAATAATAATAATAATAATGAGAACAACAACAACAACAACAACAACAATAATAAGTTAAAGAGGACCTTGAGATGTAAGATTAATGTGAGGATTAAACACTGATAAAAACAAATGTCAAGGTTAGAGGATCCACTAATGGTATTTCAAACTAGTATAAACTCTTTTTATTACTCAACTAGAAACCACACACGAAGGAGGTTCCAATCGGATGATTTGTCATTAATAGCTCATTATAAATTGTTAACATGATCATATTAATTATCTTACTTAAGTAACACCAAACTTTTAAATATTATCAGGAATTCATAATGCTAATTTATGTTAACAACAAATCAAGTTCCTTTCACAGCATACGTGTAGGTTATACCATACGGTTGGGCTATGAAAGTGCCAAGCATTTGTTGTACCAAGTGTTATACAACACAAATCTAAATTAACTATTTAACAAGCAAGGTATTAAGAATTAATAAGATAAAAATGATAATACATGTTAATAGCAAGTTGTTTAGGATATAAGCATTGAAGTCCATATTGAGTTTATATTATACTTATTCTATAAACCCTCGGTTATAATTTTTCTGGGTATTTAAAAGATGAGAAATTTAACCAATAGTAAAATGGATTAAATTAAATTAAAGAAACCTAATCAAGATAAAAATAGTGAAATTAATGAAATGAAAAGTGAGTATAGTACTAAATCATTGAAAAGAAAAACATTTGTGAGGACAAAATGAATACGTAAGATCAAGAGAGGTCAATATTCAAATAACAGAAGGTTGAGAGTTTATGTATAAATGATAAAAAGGGGTGAGGATAAATGTGCAATTAACAAGATGTTAGAACTATAAATATCATTCTATTTTCTCTCTTGGAGTAACTAGCAAGAGTAAGAGAGAGTTTAGAGAGAGGCTGGAGAGAAGATATATTGATGGTAAATCAACCGACAGCTATAACTCCACTTTCCACCGTTGGATCAGCACGATATTCGGGTAAGTTGTTCTCCTCCATGTCGTGTACATTGTCACCGTAGGGATTTTCTATATCAGTCCCCATTTGAGAGATATCGAGGGAGGAAAAAATTAGAGAAAATACACTTCTAGACAGTCTTCTTTGTTGTCTGTTTTCTCCTTCGGCCACCGTTGGATTAGGCTATAACTTGGATATGTTGTTCTTCCTGATTTTGCCTAGTTTCTGAACAGTGGAGATCTGAAACAAACATTTGGTATAGAAGTTGTATATCTCGCACAGTAGGTCTGCAAGTTTGAGGTCAGTTCAGCTAAACCCATATTTCTGGAAATTTCACCATTTGATGAAGTTAATATTTGGATATGTTATACTCATAATAATACATTATAACTTGACAGTATAGATTGTTTGGAATGTTATTCGTTTGTTATTTATGGTTTATAGGAACTGTGTCAAGGATTGTGTTTAGAAGAATATTGTTCGGAAAGTTTATAAAATCGACAAGAATGTTTTATTTCGACGTTAAGAGGGAAGATTGAAATAAATAAGATAAATTGGCTCTTATAAAGATATTCTTTTTTTTTACAGTCTTAAAACGATATGCGATATAACTAGGGGTTGAGATGATAGAGAAAGAGTTAAATTGTGGATGTTGTGTGTAAATGGAAAGGTTGATGAATCTGGACAGATTCGTCTCCTAACTTTTGGAGAGAATTCTAGTAGAAGGATGAGAGAATTAAGATCAAGTTTCTCATAGTAATTGTAGTTTTAGATGTTAGCTAACTAGGAAATTAGTCTTGCTCAATATGGAGCTGTAGAACCTCAGCTATGGGTTATCAACCGAGATTGGGTCTTGACAGACCCTGTAGGGTAGTGTTTGTTGATGAGCAATTTTGACTATCTCAAAGGCAGAACTGGGTTCTCCTTCCTTCAAAGAACTTGTAGCCTCGTGTATTAGCTTTCCAACGAGACTAATCTCGCTTGAAACAGAGTTCTATAAGTCTAGATATAGTTAAAAATCTGATGACTTGTGGGTTATAGTGATAGTGATTGGGTTAGAGATATGGATGATGGAAAGAGCACTACAGGTTTTGTTTTCTATATAGGAGACACAACATTCACATAGAGTTTAAAAAAGCAATTTATAGTCACATTATCAACTTGTGAAGCTGAATACGTAGCTACAACAACTTGTGTTTGTCATTCCATATGGCTAAAAAGATTATTGAAAGAGTTGTGATTGCTACAAGAGAAGCCTATAAATTTATATGGACAACACATTAGTCATTGCCTTGGCAAGGAATCCTATGTTTCATGACAGAAGTAAGCATATTGACACAAGAGATTTCATTATCAATAAGATTGCATTACAAACAAGGAAGTTGAAGTCAAGTATGTGAAGACTTATGACCGAGTCATAGACATTTTCACTTAGCCACTCAAGCATGATGTTTTTGCCAATGAGAGATATGCAATGAGATATAAAGAAATCAAGTTTAAAAGGGATGTTAAAAGTAAACCAGATTTTAGTTTTTTCTGAAAAAACAGAGAAACCGGTTTACCAATTGAGAACTGGTCGAGTAGTTGAATTAAATGAATCAGTCAATCGATTAAAAAATGGTCGACCAGTTAAGTCGACATAATACTTTTACTATTTATATTAGGATTTCCTTTGAAGTAGTTTAATTCCTTATTTATCTAGAACTTAATGTTTATAAATAGATTTATAATGAAGTATAATTCAATATGTCTAAAGGAATACAAAAAAAAAAAATAACACTTGATAAAATTGCCTTCCTCTTATTCTTGTTCTTAGTTTGGTATCTTTGTTTTGCTATCCATGAACCCATACCACACCAATTATTTTTCAACATAAACTTGCTGGACGAGCGGCGACGAAGATCACATGTTCGTGCCCCATCACCAGTCTCCATCATCAGGCACCTAGTGTATTCCTGTACGGAGGAGCCATTTTATTATTAAGTACAAGTATATTTTATTAATATATTTGATTTTGACAAATAAAAAACAAACTTGCAATTAATTATTTATATTATGTAAAAATTTAATTAGAAGAGTTAATGATTGAAAGAAGGCAGGAATTGATATGGAAATGGTGTTCAACCAATTCATGGTGCTGGATCGAATTTAATAACTTTAATTTTTTATTTGATTAGATGGAGACTTAAAAATTCTTTTTAGCTGAGGTAATTTTTCCATTGTTATTTATGATGTTTTTTGTAATGAGAGTTTTTATTTTCCAATATAATTTGTATGGTTTACCAAGAATTACAAGAACCATCATTGAAGGTGTCATAAGAGAGAATCCAGCCTTTCACCATTAAAGTGTGTCAACATAATTACAAGACAACACCCGCTGAAGTTCACTGCTTGTGTCCCCATTACAACAAACCTTTTCAAGCTCACTAGTGA
>Ga0325414_1004188_pt1 | contig 15064 bp, 15 predicted proteins | sample PopdelMetagenome_8_FD_206183 | JGI IMG/M metagenome (GOLD analysis project Ga0325414, IMG submission 206183) | Populus deltoides microbial communities from Bellville, Georgia, United States - Leaf-PdKOR-R3 | ecosystem: Host-associated > Plants > Phyllosphere > Phylloplane/Leaf | place: USA...
ATTAGTACATATATTATGTATCAATCGAAATGAATCAATTTTTCATTGTACAATCTCAAAATCTAACTGGGTATATGTTGCATTTTGATCATGCCCAATATACCTCTCGCAAGCCTTCTGCTGAAACACAATCTCCTCATCGTTTTAGGCCAAGCAAGACAGGCACTCCAGCATTTTTAATCCAAGCAGCGCCCTGAAGGAATTGGCCAGCGGTGAATCGAAGAGCCTCGTTCCTGTTAATGACATGGAAAGTTTTCCAGTTCACCCTCTTGTTGGTATTTGCACCAGCGCCTCTGTTGGCATACTCTGCATAGTACAAAGTGTCAAGATGTAAGCTTCCGGCCCATGGCATCCACCCCGCAGGCTGAATAAAATCTGCCAGTTCTGATTCCATGACAACAGTCCTGGAGAATGGCTTCCATGGCCTGCCGAGGTATGTTGGGATCTTGAACCTATCAGCAACTAGCTTCTGCTCAGGGACAATCCTGCAGTTGTGGATGACCAAACCGGTGGTGGCATGATTCTCTTTCCTGCCGTCTGCGGTCACCGAGTTCTGCTGGTTGGCATTAGGTCTTCGGACGACAATCAAGGAGTTTTGGATCACCGCAGCGCCATAACCGAAGATGAAATCAACTGTGCCAGAAATAACACAGTTGCGGTAGAATTGACGCTTGGCTTGGTACAACAACGTGTCTTGATACCCGTCCATCCTGCAGTTGAGGAATGCTGACATATCAGAACTTACACGAAGTGCCACAGCCTGGTGCCCGTCAGGACCAGCAGTGTTTTGGAATCCGATCGACTTGGCAATGAAACCATCCGCTTCAGCCACTGCACAAGCAGAAATTAATAAAGGTAAGGAAAAGCTTATTTAAGACAAATCTCGCAATTCATTTCTTCGAATTTTCCAAGCTGATAATTTCTTTTGGTTTCACGCAATTTTAAGGGCCGGCATATCTCTAAATCGATAAGGTGCATTGAGAGGAATTTAATAAATTTGTTTTGAATGTTGGTTCCAGAAAATCAAGAAAGGGAGTATACTTCTTTAACCACCCGAACCAAGATTAAGCTAATTATTAATCGTGAACCCATCATGCATAATTATATATGTTTAAGATTAATGGCAAAAAAAGAAGCTTAATTGTTACCAAAAGTAGCGGTCTTCCATGTGCCTAAACCGTCCTTGGCAAAGCTCTTGCTTCCGGTGACGATGGTCTTCCTGGGTCCATCACCATAGATGAACACATTGGGTTTCTTCTTGTCAATAGTAACATACTCGCGATAAGTTCCAGCCTTAACATAGATAATATATCGTCCCTTGAGTTTATTGGGATATGCAGCAATGGCTGCACTGATGGTCTTGAACTGTCCACTACCATCCTGAGCTACAACCGCATTTGGTTTAACCTTACCATTGTCTTGTGCAGCCAAAAGCTTACGATCAGCCCCAGAGAACCAGGTGGGAAATCCATCCTCGGCAAGAAGGCGACGAGAGTTGGAAGGAATGTTAAACTGGAGGCCCATGGATTTGAGGAAGTCTGACAAGCCAGAGATGATAGCCAGAACGTTATCTGTGAGCTGGCTAGCATTAACGAAACCTTGTTGAATGATAGGCTTGATGGTGCTCTTATCATCGAACCCGTCCACGCATGTTTCTTGATATGCAAGGACAGCGCTCAACCAACTTTGTAACTCTGCAACTCGGTTATTTGTGGTGTGCAAATCACTATCTCCCACCATTGACATTGACGCCTGAAGCTCTTGAACGGCATAGTCCAACAACTCCTTGCAATCGTCCAAGGCCATTTTCTCGCGCTTATCTTTACTGGCCTTGACGATCAATTCCTCGGAGAAGTTGAATGATTTCGTCACAGCATCTGAGGCAGCTAATAAAGCATGCTTGACAAATTCCTTAGGATCGGTGCTGTTCACAGAGCTGAGGGTCTTGGTGCACGCCTCCTTGTAATCTGACGGTTGACATAGCTGATTAGCGATCTTCATTGATGCAGATATGTTTCCTGCTTCGTTTTCTCCATCGGATCCCTTCTGGTGGGGTTGCACTAGAGCCACCACCCCAATGACAGCACCGACAATAAGAAAGAGGGAAATAGCAGAAATAACTACTTTTCGCAACATTTTTTTCTATTTTTTGTGTCAATACCTGGCTTGCGCCAATTCTTGATTTCTACAGGTAAAAAGAAGAAGAAAAATATGGATGGAAGAGAAGGATAGCGATGATGCAAACAGAGACTTTGCTCTGTTTGTACGGCCAGGCTGATGGTGAAGAAGGGACGGTGCGAAGATTTTATAGTGCATGGCATTTTCTAAAATAAGGTTTCCTGCATGCATGCATGCAGGGAATGTCGATAATTCGGCAATGGTAGAGCGCAGTTTCAGTTGGGTCATGAGCTGGACAAGCTTTTTGATTGCAAGTTCAAGTATTTTTAGAAGAATCTGCTAATTATGTTGCCATTTTCGCTAGCTCTCTCCAAAGATAAATCATAGACTGGAGGGGTATTGTTAAGAGCTCCTTGCCTTGAACCACTCTCCTCGTCTCCATTATTCTTATAGATAGCACACACTTACTGTACACACACTATTAGCTCGCAAAATGCAACAAATTATATGTGGATAAGGTATTTTTTCCCGATGGTAATGGGTATATTAGGAAATTAGTTTGCATATCAATCAATTTTTTTAGTATTTTTAAAATATTATGATATATACATATAAAAAATAATTTTAAAAAATAAAAAAAATATTATTTTAATATATTTTCAAGTAAAAAATACATAAAAGCACAATCTCCAACATCTTCGCTATCTTCTGGAATAATTTTAAAGACATATTTTTACATATTAATTGAGATTGGGTTGCACAAGAGCCATCACCCCCGAGGATAACACCAACAACAAGAACGAGGGAGATAATAAAAAGAAATATTTTCCCAGACATTTTTTCTATTTTTTTTTTAGGATTAACACCTGGCTTGCAATAATTTATGCAGATGAAAAAAAAAGGGAAAATATGGATGGAAGAATGATATCAAATATATTATACTAATAAATTCCCGTATATCCCAGTTCTACTATAGAAAGTCAAAGGAAAATAAATATTTCTTAGTTCTCGGAACATAGGCTATTGCTCTATACTGGAGGCTGGTTTAAATTATTTTTAACATAAAAAAATATTAAAATGATGCAAGTAATTTTAAAAAAACAAAAAAAAAGTTTAAAAATTGAGACATTGACTCAATTGGATTTAATAAATTTGGCTAATTTAAATAATATAAATAAAAAAAATAACAACAATAAATAAACTAAAAAAAATTGACAATGTAAAAAAAAATTATGAAGTGCAATTATCAAATAGTTTAGTATTAAAGGACAAAACTAGCAAAATATAAAAAGTAATGAAAAAAATTTGAGTCAACTCCTGCAATCCTAGGCACATGATTAAGATAACCGTGTAAAAAAGAAAGTGAAAAAAAAATTAATTTTCAATAAATCAAATATTAAAAAAAAAATTAAAAAATATAATTTAAAAAAATCTAAAAAAAAACCAAAATCATCCCATGTTAACTCTTGAAACTTGAAACTCTGATTATAAGCTTGGGAATTACTCCAAATAAAGCATACTTTACTATTACCCGATCGTGTGCACACACGACGCCAACAAAAAGATTACATAGCCGCAAGTAGAACTTTTGTAAGGTTCATGAGCTCTTTATCAATGGTGTGTTTGAAATTGTGTTTTAAGTTTTAATATTTTTTTATTTAGAAATATATTAAAATAAAATTTTTTATTTTTAAAAAATTATTTTTAATATTAGTAGATCAAAACAATCTAAAAATATTATTTTATTTTATTTCAAATAAAAAAATTCAAAATTAAAAATAAAACATGACTTACATCATGTTTTTAAATACACCTAAAATGAAAGTGCAAGGGTACCTACTCTACAAGCATTATTACTTCCACCACTATCATTGCTTTTATGGCCAAGTCTTGAAAAGTTGAGGAGGCTTTGCAACTAGCTAAGAGAATGAAGTCAGTTGGATGTAAATTTGATACAGTTTTTTTACAATTCCTTGATTCATATAACATTAAGAACTGACTAAATTGCCACTCTTATTTAAAGTGTATTTGTATAATTATCATTAAATTTTATTTTTTTATAGGTTTTTTTTTTTAAAAGAACTTGGATTTCTTATGAAGTTTGACAAGTCCGAGATTATAGATTCAAGGACCGGATCTCATAACTATTTACTTTTTTAAAAAATAAAAGATAAATGACATGATATCTACTCGCTTAATAAAAAAATAATATAAAACTAGATGTGCGGTCTTGACCTCCAAGCCTGTGCTCGCCTAGCTTGCTAATGGAGGGCTAGGCCCTAAGCCTGGCATATAGTTCTCAAATATTATTATATATTTTTACTTGAATTTTAATGAAATAATTTTCAATTATAATATATCTGATTTTTAGAGAATAATATAAATCATATCCTGGGACCTCACCTAACAGTTTAAACTATTAAGTTGAGATGGTTCTTTGACATGGTATCAGAGCCTTGATGACCAAGTGGTCTCGAGTTCGAATCTCACCATCTCCATTTATTTGATAAAAATTAAGCACAAGGTAATTTACGAATGTGCAAGTTTCAAGCCCAAAGAATTTTCACTTGAGGGGGTGTGTTAAAGAATAATATAAATCATATCCTGGGGTTTAAGCTATTAGGTTAAGATAGTTCTTTGACACTGATTTGAAAATAATAATAATACCAATAATAATAAATTGCTTGTTAAAATTTGATTGAAATTAGTTTTTTTATTAAAATATGATTTAATTATATAATTTTCTTAGCTTTTAATTACAAAAAATATAAACATATTATTTTGATATTTTTTTAAATTGTTTTAACAATTATAAAATATATTTTTAAATAAAATAATAATTTTAGTTAAAAATATTACAGTGATTAATATAAAAAAATTATTTTTATAATTTTTTTAAACAATTATATTTTTAAATTTAATGATCATGTTCGAAAAATTACTAAGAACTGAAAATCTTTTCCAAGTTTAGTATTAACTGAAAGATTCATAGCCTGACAAGGGATCGTTCGTACTTCGTACTTCGTAGGGATAAACAAAAGTGTAATCCGAACACAACTCCAATCCCAAAGAGCTGCCCAATCCAGCTAGTTTTACTACACGTACAAGGATTAAAAATAAAAGACAAAGAAAAGAGTAAAGTGTTCTTTTAAAGAGGATTGGAATATCAACAAAGGCAAGCAGTGACAATAACTGTAGTCGTGAGATACGAGGAGGAGGAGAAGAATCGAAAAGAATGGCAGACTTAAGCAAAACTCTAGAAGAAGGGGAGAGAATTGTGACTCCCAGCAGACGACCTGACGGTACCCTTAGAAAACCCATTCGGATTCGGGCTGGTTATGTCCCCCAAGACGAAGTCGCCGTCTACCAATCCAAAGGGGCCCTGGTATGCTCTTCTTTGATCTGGAGAATCATGGGTTTGGTTCCATTCTCTTAAATTTTCTGCTATGTGCGTATGTGGATGAAGAAAGATTGATATGGGTCTGGTTTCTTTTGTTCTAATATGTGATGCAGTGGAGAAAGGAAACGCAGACTCCGGAAGTTCCCCCGGGTTATGATCCTGCTGTTCCTACAAAGCCAAAAACTAAGTCTGTTAAAAGGAATGAAAGAAAGAAGGATAAGCGGCTTCAGGTATGTTCCTCGCTACCGTTTTTTTTTGATTTACTAGTTAGGAATCTCTGTATCTGCGCATCGTTCAACTTCCCATGTGGTTTCCGTCGAAGAAATCTGTAATCTGCTTCAAATTTTGACTACGGTTGTGAAACTAGCAAGTAAAGTAGAAGTGCCCGTCTTTTCAAATGGAATCTTGGCCTTTGAATGATCATTGAAATTGCTGTTTCTTGAGATCAAGATGTTCTTATATATTGAGTACCCTCCTCTCATTCTACATGACAAACTTGAATCCACACGGTTTCCAGCTGCCAACAGTCATTTTTGCTAGCATACAACATTCGAAGTTATCATATTTAATCTAGTTATGTGGCACTAGATGCAAAATTTGGACTGTGCGACCAAACTGTATTTAATGGACTCTTAATTGTATTTTAATTTTTTTAAATACCCCGGCATTCTAATGTCCCAGTTAAATGTTGCAAAATTCTGTGTTTGTGTCTAATGTTTTCAGTTGTAAGCATGCATATTTTATCTTCATGTTCAAATACCAGTGGCGCTAATAGTTATTTATATCTACTTTCTTAATTCAGCCCTTCTCTTTGTGTATTCTGTATACTACTTAGGCATCTTAAATAATCAGGCAATGCATTTCACGACTATAATGTGACCAAGAAACCAGGCCACTCAAATGTAGATTACAATAACATTTTGTAGCATTCAAACATGCACATATCAGTTTATATTTAATTTAAAAAGTAACCGAATGAAATAGACAAATCAAATATCAAAGGAACTAAAGGAGACTTATTCGGTGAAATATTGTTTTTTTTCCCCTGAGATCAAGATGTTTCAAAAAGTCAGATAAGGAGATAGAGTAGTTCTCTCTAACCATTAACCAGCAACGAATGATATCAAAGATGTCTTTTGCAGCTTACAATTGAAACAGAATAGTTTGTAATTTAGAGAAGCTTTTGTGGTTAAGCTTCAATTGAGGGTTAAAGTTATAAACATTAATCGATAACCTACACATGCAAAATTCGAGAAGCTTTTTTTTGATATTTATGCTTATTGATTAATGTTTATAACTTTAACCCTCAACTCGAATTTTGCTATTCATTTAAAGTTGGTTTCTGTAACAAAACTATACAACTGTATTATTGCAGTTAGCGCCACTAAAATTTCTGCCTTATATATTAGTTTTAAAATCTTTGCAGATGGAAGACAACTTTGTTAGAGCTTGTGAGATACAGTGTGCAAGTGTTTTTTTTTTGTTACTGTTTAGTAATTTTATTTGCCTTCCTTTCAATTTGATGCTATTATATCCTACACATGCTCCTTAGCAGGCTGCACTTGAAAAGGGCAAAAACTCTGAAGCCATGGAAGATGGGAACATGGAAAAGGGAGCGCTACCTGCTGAAGATTTAGGCTGTGCATCTGAATCTTTTGAATCATTGGCATCTCAGATGAATGAGCTAGCTGTTTCTTCAAATTCCCCTGTAGACCTGGCAGATTCTTCAAATATGGAATCTCAGCTTCAAGATACTGATAAGAGAATTCGGGCTCTTAAAAAGAAGGTATATTTTAATCCTGCCTTTTTTAGCCTTCTCTAGTGATAATAATGGCTAACATGTTTTCCACTTATTATGTACTCTAAGGAATTATGTAAGTTGTGCTAGATAGGCGCGCCAAAAAATGATGCTAAAATTTGAACTGACTAATAATCTTCTCTGAAGAAACCGAGATAACATGTGCATTCTTCATATTGAAAAATCTCAGTAAGAAACTGAAGATTTTACAGGTTTGGAATTATTTGGGGGCATGATTAACAAAGCAAATGGGCATTTTCCGCATGTTGAATGATTTGATCTCTTTCTTCAAATATGCATGTTTTATTATCATGGTTATTCCTCAAAGTACCTTTTCCTTTGGCAACATCTATATTGCTGGCGTTCTCTGGACTTTTTTCTTACAAAGTTGTCCAGATAGATGAAAGAATGAGGATAGTGGAGGAAAAGTTGTAGAAACCTATACAACTACTGATGATTGTGAACAAAAGAATTGTATGTCATCTTAAATTGTCAGGGGAGGACTAACAATTATGAGATCAAAAAATTATTACTTTATCTCATTAAATTTCCAAGGTGCATAATATGCATCAAGCTGTAACTTTCTCCAGTGTTATACTTATTGTGCATTTGTTTTTGCCATAATGAGGGATGAACCATGGTTTATGATTGCAAAAGGGCTGGATTACATATGTGCTCCAAACTTGTATTATGCTAGCATGATGCAAAATAACCCTTGAAGTCAGTGCAGAAGGGGGAAGTAATAATCTTGCTCAATTTGCAAAATGATGAACCAAATAAGTGCTCAGATGAATATTGATAAAAAATGCAAAATTCTAATTCTATGCACTGATCACCATTAATTTCTTAGTCCCAAGTATAAATTTGACCTTGTACTGGTTTTCTATTTCCCTTCTGAATTAATAACTACTTCAATTTCAAGTTTTGGAGACAGAGAGCATGGTCTGTATAGATATTTATAGCTTTGTGTAATGTTTTACATATTATCTCCTAAAAATAAATCCTATTCATGTATTTCTCGAGGTCCTTCAAGAAATCACAAGTTTCCTCCTCAGTTTAGATAACAAGATTGTAAACTCTATCAAACATGAGTATTCATTTTCTGTACATCGTAGGTTTCTAGCATTTGATTTTGTGCAAGGATGTAAGATTTTGTTGCTTTAATCTTTCATACAAGAGAGATAAGTATATGGACTTGCCACAAAGATTTGATGATTTAAGTTGCGAACATATGGTGGTCATTCTCTCTCTCTCTCTCTCTCTCTTTTTAATTTATTTTGGAGGAAAACATGGTAAATTATGTTGTATGAGAGATGTTAATCTGAAACAAGATCATCTCTCGTATCCGCATAGGTTCATACATTAAATACGATGCAGACTTGATTTGGTTGCAAGGAGCCATAAACTGCATTGCCTTTACAAGATCTAACAATGTTTTTGTCTTTTCATTGTTAATTATATACTAACAATTAGAAGATATGAAGTTTACACGAGTAGGATTTAGTTATTTATTTAGAGAACATTGGAAACTTTCTTAGAGGTAGGAAAACAGAGATTTATCTACATCAAGACAGGGAGTCAAGAAATGTGAGTTCAAAAGTTGCCATACGATCACTTGGAATGGGGCAACAAGATTCATTTGGCTGACCCCAACTAGTTTGGGATTGATACTGAGTCCTTCATAGATGTAAGCAAATCACTGCACACGCTTACATTTACTTGTTGCCTCTATATTCCATGGAACAAAGCCATTAGAAACCGAACTAGTTCTGGAGCAGAGGTAGCTTGAGATATTCTTACCCTGGAAAAAAATTCAAGCACCAAGGTGAAAAATTAATGAAAAAGTATAATAATAAAAGAGCATTTTGACTGGTCAGCCTTTTTTCCAGCTCATACAAATTATGTTACATTTCATAGAAATGCTTTTATTTATTTAGAAAGAATGTTTTTCACTTTCACCTACAATTTATTCTTAGGATTCTGTTGACGAAAAAATTATTTTATAGAGCTGTGGCATGCTTACTAGGTTCTGGCCTGCTTAAACAGCCATTAGTGATTCTACGCATCCTTCAAACACATTGGACATCATGACAATTTAACGTGATTCAAGCTCACACGCTCTTTATTAAGTTCTTGCCTTCAATTGAGCTGGTTTGTTCTATAAATGAGTGAGAACTGATGTAGAGACTAATGATTGGCATGCTTGATTGTTGTTTCCGAATCCAGATTCGACTAGCAGAAGCTCAGCAGCAGAAAACTATGTCACAGGAATTGAAGCCAGAGCAAATGGAGAAGTTGACAAAATTGGAAGGTTGGCGCCAAGAGCTGAAGCTTTTGGAGGGTAAAAATGCCGAAGAGGCATCGTCATGAATGCTGTTTTGTTAGTGTGAGAAAACTGTGTAGTTTTCCATTTGCGTTGACGAGGGACCTTTGTACCAGATATACGCAAACTGCCCTAACCATGTATCTGTTAATTTCGGATTGATGTCTGTGTTCATGGTGCAAGTGTGCTTGTTTACATTATACGTTCAATGGAATCAAACTCTTAACTTGTCCCTAAATGACATGCCACCTTAGAGCAAGATGTTAACCATCTAGGCGAATCCTTTGGGAATTTTTCAGGATCTTTTGCGGCACGTAAATTTTCTTACCTTGCCTCCTTCTGCAGGCTGACATGGTGACGAACTCCTTTTCATGACTAGCATATTCTCACTTAACAAAGTCTTTACTTTATTTCTATGAGAAGAATTTGGTTATGCAAAATAAATAAATAAATAAATTAATTTTGTATGGCCAAGGTGTTTGGTTGATATTGTGGTAGCTTTTGTGATTATAATTTTTTAAAATACAGGTTTAAGAAAAATATTTTTAATTGTGGTTATAATTTTTTTTTAAATATGCTCGGTTAAAATTGTTATGTGATGAATTTTTGTATGCAAAATAAATGATGAGCGAGTTTTCAAGGAAGAAAAATAATTTATTTTAGTTTTTATAAGATTAAGGTTCGAAAAGCAATTATATATAGAATTCAGTGTAAAAAACAAAAGCTATTTGATAATTAAATATATATTTTTTAATTTTATGATTGGATAAAGAGAAATTATTAAATATGATAGTGGTAATGTTGTCATTAGAGTTTCAATGTGCTTTTGATATATCTCTCTCTCTCTCTCATCAATTTAATTCTCCGTAGACCATTTTATAGATTTAAAAATTTTGCATGTGACATATATGACTTGCTAGGTGTAAATTGTTAGTCTTATGACTAAGATAATGATTTAATTATATGTTTTGATGATAACATAAATATTGAATATAATAAAACATTGTTTTGATATGGTTTTGATATATGCATATCACTTTATTAATATCATAATATATTCCATGCTTAAATAATTTTGTCAAAGAATCATCTCAACCTAAAAACTTAAATTGTTTAGGTGAGGTTCAAGGATATGATTTATATTATTCTCAAACACACCCTCTCAAGTGAAAGCCCTTTGGGCTTGAAACTTGCACATGCTCACATTACCTTGTGCTTAATATTTTTTTAATCAAATAAATGGGGATAATGAGATTCGAATTCGTGACCTTTGGTCATCAAAGCTCTGATACCATGTCAAAGAACCATCTCAACCCAAAAGCTTAAGCTTTTTAGGTGAGGTCCAATGATATGATTTATATTATTTTCTAACAAATTTAAATAAAGATATGTTAATATGCCATATAAATATGAACATATATATTATATGTTGCACAAACCCTTGCAATGATAATAGATAAGTTTACAACATTCAAGAAATCATCAAACAAGTAAGGAAAAGATTCACAAAGGTCAAGAATGAAAAACTTGTAGAAATTACAATATCGACTATGCTAATCAAGAATTTGTAATAGGATTTTGCTAAATAACACTAGACTTGTTTAGAACACCTTATAATATCAAAACAACATAAAAAAAAACCCAAAGAAAACCAAGAAAAGACCAAAACACAAAAATATAACAAAATTTGGACAGTAGTCAAAACAGTCTCATTGTTTTGGAAACGACAAGACAATAGCCAAAATAGTCCAACTGTTTGAGACAATCAGACTGTTTCTCAAACCGGTTTAGCCGTTTTTCAAAATGGCTAGTCTATTTATGTAAAATTTCCAAAAAATTTTAGGGTTCTTCAAAAATATCTAACCGATTCTAAAAGGGTTTGACTGATTCTAAAATGGTCTGACCGATTCTGCCAACGAGCAGAAAACTTTGTCTAACATTTACTTTCTTTCCTAAGCCTATAAATAGTTTTTTACTTGCCCAAAAAAAATGTGGAACTTCTAGGGCAAAAATCTAAGCATACTCCCTCTAAAAAGTAACTTATAACATCCTTGTTTCATTTATAATCATCAAAAAACAAGGTTGGATATAAATTGACAAAATCCTCATAAAGAGCTTAATTGTTATTCCAATCAACTCTATTAAGAGAGTATATTGTGAAAAGTGTAAATGACACTCTAAAAACTTGAGAAAGTGTCCTAGAGACAAAATTATGAATGATTTAATACTTTTCATTTAACAAGTATTGGTGAAATGTTTTCTAGTCTTTAGCCTTTTAAAAGATCAGGGATAACGATTTGATCCTAAGCCTATAAAAAGATTGAGTTTGATCTTGTAACAACAAAAATATTATGTAATGGTTTGGTCTTACCTGCTAAGAAGATCAATGTGTAATAGTAAAACTCTTGAATGGAAGTTCAAGGCGAGGAATAGACAATTTGCTAAACCTTTATAAATTTTGGTGCAATCTCTCTAAACTCTCACTCTTTAATTATCTTATTTATATTATTTATTGCTTCCGTATTTGGTTGAGTGTTTAGAATTTCATGTTATTAGGTAACAAGTTTTTAATTTGTAGTTTTACCCCGTATACCTAATTCACTTCCCATCATAGGTATTTGTTTTGCCTTAATCGTAGAACAACAATTGGCATCAGAGCTTGTGCTCTTGTTATAGGACTTAACCATTTTAGAGTTAAAGATCATGGACTTCAGTGAACTTAGATTTCCTAGGACTATAGTATATGAAGAAGATGATATAAAATCACCTAACTCAAACTTCATTGAACAAGATGAAGATGCCGATATGAGTTTTGATGATTTAATTACCTTATGTGAAAACTTAAATAAAAAGAACAAGATGTATATAAAGACTAATAAAAACTTGGAAAAGATGCATGGAAATTTGAAAAATAAAGATAATGATTTACTTGAAAAACGTGACAGATTAACACAAATAAATGAATCATTCTATGATATTGCTAGTTGTTCCTTATCTTTAAAGGATTTGAAAAATGAAAATGATGCGCTTAGAAAACAAGTTAAAGACTTCACTTCAACTTTAGCCAATCAACTTTAGCCAACTTTACTTAAGGTAGAGATAACTTGGATGTTTTATTGGGAGGAAAAAACAAAAACCTAAATAAAAATGGTTTAGGTTTCAATTATGTAGAAAAACAAAAATTGAATGAGCATGTTAATCAATCTAGCATGTATAATTGTTTTTTCTATATGTGATTTTTGCAATAGAAAATGACATTTATCATATAAATATAGATTAAAGAAAAATGATATTCCTAAAAATATATTATGGGTACCAAAAGACACAATGCCTGACAAACAAGGATCTAATGTTAAAAAGGTACCTAAAAGTGCCTTTCGCAAGAATTCCACAAATAAAGAAGAAAGAAAAATGTTCCAATAAAGAAGGAACGTACACATGCCATGAACTGCCTCAATTTAAAAATTGACAATTCAGAGGTAATTTGTAAAAAAAAAACTAATAACGAAGACAAGAAAGACTTTATTTTCAAAAACACCAAGTTGGAAAAAACTTGTCTTGGAAGAATGATGATAGAAGAAATGTTAAACTCTTATTTATCAATAACAATGCGAGAAGGAATGTTTCACTACAACATCTTAGGCCTCAACCTTAAAGGTATTAAATGAGAGGCAACCAACATTATATACATATAGGAGGAAAACCAAGATCTATAAACACAAAGTCTTTTGGAAAGACAAACCCTATGGTCTAAAATATCAACTAAGGACTAATAAGTAATGTGTATCAATTTCAATGATACACAAGGCCATAAAACAATATGTATCCGACACAAGGAAATCAAAGGTACTCAAAACCAACTCCAAGATTGCAACCATAATTTGGATATCATCATCAAGCATTGAGAGGATACATCCCACAAGATTTTTAAGAGCATGGATAATTCTTTTAACAAGTTATAATGATGCCATTCAACTTAGTAGGAAATTAATATACTAGAGGTTAGTGATCCAAACCTTAGCTAATTTATCTTAGTCTAGTTAATATTGGTATGTCACACTAGAAGCATTATAGGAACACTCAATCTTGATCTATATACTTGCTTCGTTTGTGCATACATGTGTTAAAACTTGAGCAATATGACAATAGATCAATCATCAAAACTTGAGTCATTTGATGTGGATTTTTGAGGTTTAGATCATCATTCATATGGACAATATGGTTAGAATCAATTAGAATTGAGCTGTGGAAGAAACAAATGAAAATGCAAAAATTCACAATTTTCGGCAGTAGCTAAAACGGCGAGACCGTTCCTCAAATAAGCCAGACCAATTATCAAAATAGTAAAATCATTTTGTATAATATATAAATTGCACCTATATTTCTCTCTCCTAAAACCCAACTTTTTGCAATTTCTACAACCTCTCTCTTTCTTTCTTCAAACCCTAAACCCCTAAAATCCATCCCTAAAGCTTTACACTTTAATTAAATACTAAATCCTAACCCAAAACACCTTAGATTCAATTTTATTTAGTTGATTTGTGTTTAAACACCCAAAATATAAAAAACCCAACCTTGTATTCTTTGAAATCCCTTTTGAAAGAATAATACCTAAATTAAAAACCCCATCAAGAAGGAATGTTCAAAGGTTTGACAACAATTTTTTTGTCTTCAAAGATGCTGAAAAGAGATACAATAAGGATTTCAAAACTAGAAAAATTGCTTTACCAAGGTATGTGGATTTGTGTGACCTTGGTAGAATGGATATAGTTATTTGTTTTGAGAATATTGATTAGAAGGATGTGGTTAGTATAAATGCTAGCTTTTATGAGAATGCTATAAGGATATTTATGCCAATCTAAGTGTTAAAGAAAATAGGGATGATATCTATTTAAGTAGTTATGTTTATGGTGTCAAAATAGAATTGAACTCTAATGTTTTAACTCAAATTTTAGAGATATCTATAAGAGATTTTACTAGAACTTATGCCTCTTATCAATTTATTGAGGCACCAAATACCCCAACTTTTTTGGAATAAATGAGATTAGTGTTTGGAAGAATTTTGGATGATGGTGAGAGGACTATTGCAATGCTTTTATCTTGTGAAATGTATTTATTGCATTCAATAGTTAGTTGGATTCTTTTGCTTAAAGAAGGGCATAAAGAAGAATTAAAATTCATGGATCTACGAATAATAGCTTATATATTAGATGGAAAGCTATTTAAATTAGCATATTTGTTTTTGAAACACATGAATAATGTTACTAAATGAAGGCAAAAAATAATCTTAGTATATGGAGTTATTTTGACTAAGATCTTCATTGCATTTGATGTAAATGTGGGAGAATATGAGGATGGTAGAGATATTGGGAGGGATCATATCTATAATGATATAAAATTGAGAAAATTAGGAATGATTTCTATT
>Ga0325414_1004189_pt1 | contig 15064 bp, 10 predicted proteins | sample PopdelMetagenome_8_FD_206183 | JGI IMG/M metagenome (GOLD analysis project Ga0325414, IMG submission 206183) | Populus deltoides microbial communities from Bellville, Georgia, United States - Leaf-PdKOR-R3 | ecosystem: Host-associated > Plants > Phyllosphere > Phylloplane/Leaf | place: USA...
TCATTTTGCACTTGAAGTATAAATAACTCCTTAACTAAAGCATGTTTTATAATAACATATCTAATAATATAAGATACCTTTAATTTATGGTAAATATTCATCTTAAATGCAGGCCTATCACATAAATAAAAGAATTGATTGATGAGTTGAAGTACTAAGATTGAACGGACAAAGAGATGGCCAAACTTAGAAAAGAGATGTTGGTGCAGTCCAAACTGGAACATTATTTGGTAATCGGGTCATATCTAGAGCTGTAGATCTCGGATTTAGGTCTACTTTATATGGATAGAAAGGTAAGACATAGGCCTACAACTTTCATGGGAGCCCAAGATTTAACAAGGCCGTTTTCAAGTCCAAATTGTAGCAACAATGAAGAAGTCTGAATCTGTCCTGCAGCCCAGACACTATTCAGTGTTCAGCCCATATCTTGAGTTTTAAAAGTCCAAATGATCTCAAATGTTTACCCTGGAAAGATGAGACAATTTCCTAGAACTTTCATGATTGAAGTTTGTTCAAATTATGACGTTATCAATGACGTTTTTGGCAGACAAGAAGATAAGAATTGTCACCAAGTCAAGATGTAGCCACCCATTCATCAATTAGTCAACAAATCAATAGTTTCAAATTTTAGCCTATAAAAGGAGGCATTTGCCTTATATTTAGGCATCTTGGTGTTCAGATCAAGATCATGCTCTTGCTCTCTCTTTATATTTTATAATGCTTAAGTTTTGCTTATATTAATCTCTTGCTTATGCTTTTCATTTCCTTTCCTTGTTTATTTATGTTTCTCTCTTTCATTATATCTAGCTAGGTTAATTATGTCAAGGTGAGAAGGGTACACTAATGGTGTAAGAATAAGTATAATATAAACTGAACATGGACTTTAATGTTGGATACTAACATGCTTTATATTTGTTATCTTGTTCACTTTTAATACTTTACTTGTTAAATGGTTAATCTGGATTTATGTTGTATAACACTTGGTACAATAAATACTTGGCACTTTCATAGCCCATACTGTATGGTATAACCGACACCTGAGCTATGAAAGGAACTTGATTTTTTGTTAACATAAGTTATAATCATAAATGACTGGCAACATTTACAAGTATTAACATTATTCGAATAAGATAACTAATGAAATCATGTTAACAATTTATAATCTGATTGGAACCTCCTTGTGTGTGGTTTCCAATTGAATAATAAGAATTTATATTATACTTGTTTGAAATACCATTAGTGGATCCTCTAACCTTGACACTTGTTTTTATCATTGTTTAATTCTCATATTGATCTTCCATCTCAAAGTTCTCATCAACTTCTTCTTCTTCTTCTTCTTCTTCTTCTTCTTCTTCTTCTTCTTCTTCTTCTATTACTTTATTGTTGTTGTTATTGTTGTTGTTGTGTTACTGTTATTTATAATTTATACAATTAACCTCCCTGTAGTTCGACCCCGGTCTTGCCGGGTTATTTATTACTTCGACACTCTTACATTTGAAAAAAGACATCAATCTTTTGGTCGTGTCATTATATTTTCATCAAAATTTAGCCAATTATTCTTAGTACAATATACATTTTTAGGGTTCTTGAAAGCAAAAGGTATTTGGTGTAAGTGTGTAAACAGCGTTGGAAAAGTAAATAGGCATGAGGAAAAAAAAGACATAATTAAATAGAAAATGCATGATCTTATTAAAACTTTGAAAATGTTCAACAGAATTAAAAACCTTATACCATTATCTAAACCATGATTGGTGGCAATGTAAGAATAAAATAGCTAAGCAAGGCATATAATACACAACACATTTTGAAGACAATATGGACTTCTTAGATCTCTTAATTATTCAGCTCTTCTCCCTTGACCATTTTTCTCACAAACTCCTTAATCAGGGCATCTTTTAAAGTGTTGACATTCAGTTAGGGTAGCATTTCATGAAAGTCCTTTTCAGCCTTGAGGTCTCCATTATAGCCTTTCCCTTCGTTTTCTTCCAAATTGACAATAGCATGAACAAATTTCTTCTTTAAATCCTTTAGCTTATTCTTAGGTCGTACTATATGTGCTGGCTAAGGAAAGGTCATATGGATAATAGGAGTCTCTATACCTTCTTTATTAGGCTTAGTCCCTCAATTTAAGCCAATCTCCTTTCTTTTTTTGCCTTAACAACTCTCTTATAGTGTTTCTTACCCAGCTTAAACCCTAAACCAAACCTTTGATTTGTGCACTTCATCACATTAATCCTCTTAGACATCTTCGTGTCTAGGTTATACTCAAAAGGTAATCCATGTTTCAAGAAGTACTTTGTAGCCATCTTCGCAGCCTAAAAAATATCATGTTTCCTTCTTACAATATTTTCTAGTACCCATTGAGCATTCATTGCCTCAAAGGTATGTAAGTTTCCTTTTTTATTGTCTTCTACTTTGATATAGGGGATGGATACATTTCTTATCGTTGCCAAGGCTTATTTAGCTCTTAGAGTCACCAATCTTCTATTTATGATGAATTTTACCCTCTAGTTTAGAGAAGACAGTACAACTGTAGTAAAATGAATCTATAATCTTCCCAATAACATACTATAGGAGGGGTGAATGTCCATCATTTGTAGTGCCATATAAAAGGTTATAAAACAATTATTAGCTCATTATCATTGTTCTCAATAACATGTCTTAAGGACCCATCATAATCTTTTGTTGTCATAGTACTTGACCTCTTATAGGAAGCATCAACTAGCATCTTATTTAGGATATGCTTTGACAATACATTCCAAGATACTCAATATTATCAGCTTCTTAGCTATCATATAATCTTTGTATTTTATCAAGATGAACAAAGATTTATTGTGACATTTCCCCTTGTGATCTAGCTCATCTTCAATGAAATACAAATAATTAGTGGCTTAAATCCTCCCAACCAAATGCTCCATAAAGTTTTGGGTGATATTTTATAGGACATAAGCCTCATTGAGGAACTTTTACAATGCATTCTTATACAATTCAAAGCTTAAGATCAATGGGAAAAAGTTTTCTTCAGTTGGTTCACTACACTATATTCATTGTGCTTTATTAATTTTAAGAACTTAGGTTTTTCCTCATCAATCACTAGCTCGTTAACTTCATCACTCCTGACTAATTCTTTGACATTTTTTTTTTTGCCTTCCTTTATATCTTTAACTTTTCAGTGAAACATCTCCCACTAATAATTAATCCTTATACATTAGTATGGAAGATAGGAGAAGGACTCACAATATACAGAGAGTATCTATGGTTGCAAGGCAAGGCATTCCAATTGGGGGACCTTCCATATTTGGCTGATATTTATAAACCTTATCCTTACTATCTTAATAAATCACCATTCCAATTGCTATATCTTTCTTATAATCCTCTATCCTCGGTACTCTTAATGCCATCAAGCTTTCCACCTCATTATAGAATTCCTCATAGAAGTTAATGTTGTGTTCATATTGGCGAAATTATGTACAAAACTTGTCCAGTTTTCACATAACCTTTTATATTGGATGGAGGCTTGAGGCATCTTGTTTGCACTAACATGTCATATAGCTTCTTTATAGTTACATCGAAGACTGTTTTACCTCTTTCCCCATCTCCAATAAAATTTACTCCTCGACTTCTAGAGGCATGACTTAGAAATAGGTTTCAGTTCACATTCAGTGCTTCATCAAAGATGATTCATTATGCCTTAATAAGTTAAAGAACTTTTCTTTTGAAAGCCACACAACTATCAACATTATAGCTATCAGTACAAGCATGGTATTCATAATTTTTAATTAGGCTTATACTACTACAAGAATAGAGGTTGTATGAGGGTTAAAGGATCATGAGCAACTTGGCCATTGCTAAGAAATTTTTGGTACATTTCTCTTAGATGAATAAGTAATGGTGGTAACTATTCTTGGTCTAGTTTGGGTATTGGATTGATTTATAAGAAATGGTGAGGTGAATTTTATATTGGCTATGAAAAAAGCAGGTGTTTAGAAACTAAAGTTATTGTTTTATTGGTTCTTCTTCTTGCCTTTATAATTCTCATCTTTAATATTATACACATCAATTTCTTTCTTTCTTCTATCAAAACTTTTCTTTTTGAAAGGATCTAAAATCTTACTACCTCTTACAGCTTGTTCAATCCTCTCGGCAATAACTATTAAGTCAGTAAAATATTGTTATGCTTCCTACCAAGTATTCAAAGTATGGGGTCTTAAAGGTGTTAGAGAAAGAATTGACCATCCTTTTCTCTACAAACAGATAGTTTACCTAAACAGTTATCTCGTGCCATCTCTAAGCATATTTTCTAATGGATTCCTTGTGTCTCTTCTTTATATTTTATAGGCTTGATTTGTGGGGAATGACATCTATATTGAATTTATACCTCTTGATGAAATTATTTACCAAGTTCTTCCACCTTCTAACCTTGGTGTTTTTTAGCCTCATGTACTAGCTTAAGGTGACATCACTTAAACTATCTAAAAAAAATAAATTAGTAACTTCTCATCATGGACCACTCTAGCAATCTTATTGTAGTATACTTTGAGATGGGTTATTGGGCATTGTGTACCATTGTACTTGATAAAATCTGGTACCTTAAACTTCTTTGGAGCTATTACATTTGGGATCAAGCATATCTTGGTAGATTTTATAAGATCATAAAGATTTATCCCTTTAATGGCTCTCAGTCTCTCCTCGATGGCAGATAGATTATCATAATCAACATCCTCACTTGATTTTGCCTTTTAGGATTCATTGGAAGCCAGATCAATGGTTGGTGGTGCTTGTGCAAGTTTTAGTTGGGTAAAAGGAAAATGTGTTATAAACTGAGACTCTAGTGAGCATCCATTTTCCCCTAGATTTTATATAATAAAAGCTTATTGAGCTGCTTGCATAGGTTCTTATTGAACATTAACTGTAAGTTGAGTTAAAGTTCATTCTTTTAATGAGTTTGATTATAAGGCTCTTTTCAGTAGATTAGCGAGCCTAATAACTTCTCTTTTGAGATTATCAATCTTTTTTTTTATTGGTTAGCCTCAAACTAAGCTCTTTCATTGTATTTCATTAGTCTACTACAATGTCATAAATTGTAGATTTTGACAAGGGGTTGGCTTTTAGGGGACCTATATTTCACCTGTAATGAAAATGGGACATATGACAATTATAAGTACATAAATGCAGAATGCATGAGAATGTATACATAAAATAAGTATATTGGGCATAGATTCTCCCTACAGGGGTGACACACGGTCACCTCCAATAGATCTAGGATAAGCTAGAATCTGATCTCAATGCCATGTTGATGATGGGATCCTTACCCGACTTTTGCTAATTTGAGCTCTTTGGTAGCCCACCAGCATTTAATCTCGAGTAGTTTGTTTTACTCAACTGCAATAACGTATACTCGTGTAACAATCATTTATCAACCAAAAGTCTTGAAATTCAAAATGCTACATGTTGTACTTACCGCAGTGAGATTACACAGGGTCCATTTTAAAGGTAGGTTCTAGCCATTATATGTATAGGAGGTAGGTTACTATATGGTTATAAAGGCCCTTTACTGCTTAGTAATCATCCTACAGTGATCGATATGAAGATTATAAGACGTGTGAAAGCATAGGTCATGACTAGCATTAGTTTGGTATACTAACCACTACCAAGTATACAATTAAACAAGAATTAATGGTTTCATGAGCCTTACCTAGGCTGAAAGTTATTACAATACTGTTACTCCTCCATCTAATTTAAAGTTTAGGGTGTGTGCTTTCAAAGTATAGTTATCATGTGTGAAGGAACAAATCCATATCCAATATACATGTCATATATGAGTAAACATGCATGCTAAAGTGGTAAACAAGTAAACATAACAAATAAGATAATAATATAAGATGAAAAGCAAAGCTTAGTAAAAAAAATCTCCAATAAAGCTGTCATTTCATCGCACTTAATATCGTAGCAAGCCTATAAAAACAAAAGGCTTGATTGAGAATGGGGTAAAAATAAAAAGAGGATTTGTCACCTAGTATTATGGATATTACCACCTTAAACATCCTATCAAAGGTAAATTGCATCGTTATCTTGTCTTTTATTTCTAAAAGTTTATTTTGCTTAAACTATCATTGGTCTATCTATAGAATAATAGCAAGTTTACTACTGTGAGTTAAAATCTGGTTGGTTAGTTTAACCTGACCATTTTATGGTCTAGCTTGTTTTTGCCGCACCTAGTTATTATCTTTGGATAACTTTTGGTGAATTGATAATTCTAAGGTTAGTCACTCCTGATCACAACCTATGACTAATTATTGATCAACCCATGTCAATTAATGATCCATGGGCTTATGTTGGTTTAATTGAACCCAGTCTGAATCCAAGAAAAAGCCTTTAGAAAGTGCCTTGATGAGATTCACCAATCTTATGGCATCCAAGTTTCACTAGCAATATTTGTTGAATGAAGATTTAATACTTTGGGTTCATACTCAGATGTAATCGGTGAATATTAAACTGAAAATTTCTTAATAATCTTGATTTTATTATTGGTGAATATTAGATAACATTGTTTGGAAAATTAAGAGGATACACTACTTCTCTTAATATCCAGGCAACGACTCATAATGAGTCCATTTACCTAAAATACCAGAAGTGAATAGCAAAATATTTTTTTTACATGGGATTTTAGAAAACCAAGATGGGTTTTAAGGATTTGGGAATGTCGGCCCCATCGGCCTTTTTAATATGGATTATATATATAAAAGAGACTTGGTCATGTATGAAAAGGAAACTTTTCACAAAAAGTTTGGTAATGACTATTTTAGTTGGGATAGGATTTGACAATATAATATTTTTTTTATAAAACGCAACCCAACATGGCATAAACAATGTCAGAATCATCACCCCATGATCCCACATACATTATCATACACCTAAAAAATAAGAAAATGTCATTATGTATAAAAAGTTGCCAAGTTAGATACAAAATGCTCATATTTAAAAAATAAGCCTTTGGCAAAATAAGGCTCCGTGAAAACAAATGGGAGATTTGTTCTCCTTTCATTATAAAGGAACAAAAACCAAATACATCACACTTAAAAATTGATCATCTTACTCATGCATTCTTATATATTATAATAATTGGACATTACTTATATTTTCATGCTTTTATTTAAAGGCTATACTAGTTTCTAGCAGAATGAATAGAAACGAGTAACAAACAAAAGAAAAGGATATGACACATTCTAGCTACCATGTTTTCGTTTCATAGAAGCTACATCCATGAGCTTACACCTCTCATTCCAAACACTTTATAGTTTTGTAAGACAACACCATACCCATCATTTAAAGAGATTAAAGAGATAAAAGGAGACCTACAACTACCTTTTGGTTACTAATCATCTATTAACATAATGTTCTCTTCTTATTAATGAAAAAAAAAAAACTAAACTATATAGGCTACCTTCTACTAAACTATCCTACCAAGGGTCCAGTGTACACCAAGACAAACCTAGTAAAAAAAATCTCACCCTACAGTGAGTGATGTGAACCTTATGATTAAATGGTCACACAACCATAACAAATTTGAAAACCAACCTAAGAAAGTTAAATATCAAGTTTGAAACCTCAATCTAGAGGTAACCTTATACCTAAGAATCAAAGCAATTGAAAAAAGAACTTAAACCTAGATATAACCTTATACCAAAGAGGCTGTGCTGAAACTTCATGTTCCAAATTAGCAAGGAAACTTTTTTTTTTAATTGCTGGAGTTTTCTCCCTTCAATTTCCTTCCTATAATCTCCTTAATATACTAGGAAATCTTATAAAAAAAACAACAAAATAATCCTAAGCCTTCTTACCACCACATACATTCCATAATAGATATGGAATCCTTGTAAACTATAGATAATAGTTGCTTCCATAAATATCTCCTTGTTTGATATAGAATCCTTATAAAATAAGTAAGTTAATAACTGCCACATATGTTTCTAAAAGCATTAAAGAATCCTTGTATTGATTGAAATCCATAATATACCAGGAAATGATGTTTCTCTAATTTTAGCACATTCCTAAAAGATTTCAATCCTGACTTCAAACAAGTCATTCTCTCTTATCCGAATGAATTAGCAAGTTTACCATATATCACCAGAAGGGTATGGATGTCTACTTTCTAACCAAATAGAATCTAAGCAGAATTCTTTTTGTAACTTTGATATAGTCCAAAAAGTAGACGAAGGTCCAGATAGATAGATTTGACAAGATTCATCTATTAGCTTTAACACTATAAAATTATCCCTTCCCAAAATCAAATTGATCTGAAATTTTATCCTAATGTATAACAACATGTCTAGAAACTCTTGTAAGATTTTTATTTTGATCCAATGGTCGAGTTGAAAGTTAAGTTTGATAGTGTAAAAATAAACAGTAGGAGATTTTACACCAAAATTCATATCTGACCTTGCTTGGATCGTATTAGTCAATGACCTATATTTTGTTGAAAACCAATATACAATTATGAAAAGAGAACAAAGAAGCATGTAGTATTACATTTAAAAAGGAAAGGCAAGCTTAACCATGGTTAACCTAAACTAGTTTCTTCCTATCTTTACCTTTTTCATCCTTTCTCTCTTTTCCTAAGTGGATATAGATGCTCATGGAACCAAACTCAAAATAGTTTGACTAAGAAACATAAAAACAATAATAACACTCGATAATAAACAAACAACATGTGAAGAAAAGAATGGAACACATATAAACTAGAAAAAAACACAAAAACCATCATCTCATGAACAAAAGAAAAGGAAGTAAAAAATGCATAAACCTACACATTCAAGGAATTAATAACATACTAAAAGGAATGTTATAAAAGTTATACTTGTAAAGGTAGTGGTAGCTTAATGATTCTTACTCTAAAAGAACATTAGATGTCCATCTCCTTGTAAAGTTAATGACATGAAAATGTTGATTCTTACTCTAAAAGAACATTAGATGTCCATCTCCTTGTAAAGTTAATGACATGAAAATATAGGAGGCTTTGAGGTTTTGACAACCTTAAAACCAAAGGAAGAGAGGGGGAAATTAAGGCAGGTCTTAGCTCGGGTCCTCAATATTTTGGGCGACTATGGATTGCTGTAGAAGATGGATGTTAGGGTTTGTGTTTTCAAGATAAAGACTATGTTTTCTTTCGTTATTGCAAAGCTTATTGTTTTCCTTGATATTCCTGGTTGATTTCTCATTGATGTCTTACTTTGATAGGTTTTTATTAGAAACTATATAGGATTCTAGAGACCATGAGCTAGTGTGATCTTTGCCCTTGGTTCTTTATAAGAGATCATTAGCGTTGGTTAGATAAAATTCTATTTGTTTTGTTTAGTTTGAGAGTTAGCAAAAATAGGTACACAAAAACCTTGCAATTTTGGCTGGTTGGGGCAATGGTTTTGTATGAGTTTACTAATAAAATGATAGAAAGGTGATGACAAGAAAAGAGTTAAGAATATAGTACACAAGATAGGCTATATGGTGGTGTTTTATTTTGTCTTGTTTGGTAAAAGGATAAGGGTGAAAACTGGATATAAAAGAAGGTACTTGGCAAGTTATCTCTTATAGGTTGGTTGGGAAAAAGAAAAAGACAATAAATAATGTCTTTAAAATAACACTACTTCTTTTTCATTCCAGTGAATGGATATAATTAGGGTTTAAAATGATGTGTCGTTCTTGTTTTCCAGGTGACATGTCGACCCTGGTTTAGAGCTAGAATCCAAGTTCCTAAACAACATATACTAGGGTATATTCTAATTGAATATGCTTTGATAAGGTTGCATAGGAGTTCCTAATCATATCTGGATATTACATACCTATGCAGCAAACACATATACAAGCCCAATATTAATAAAGCACGACATACAAAGTACCACCTACTTTATAGGTTTATAGGTAGCTTAAGGCTAATTATATGCCCTAACAACCTTATATGCAAACAAATAACCTAACCTATGCTTGGGCAAGATAATGCCTTACAGGTTGCTTTCCAACAAGGCTACTTTAATAATCTTGTGCCTCATGTTTTTTACCAGAAACCAAGGGAAGGATTGATAGGATTAAATAAGCTGGACACTTATATAAGATGGGGTTAGATGTTGGACATATAGTAAGTTATTCATACCATCATCTATGTCTTAAATGGGTATATCAAATCCATCCAATTCCTAGAGGAATCAAAATTACTGATTTCAAGTAGTTATTTAGGAAAGATGTGAGTCAACAAGGGAATATATCTCCAAATTCATAAATCAATATGGAGATGGTGCTATAAATCTCTTTGTGAAACTAAGGTTATTTAGTTCTTCATCAATCAAAACATCATTCAACTTATTCTTCGCATTGCTACCTAATTCAATTAATAGTGGAGAGGTGATAAAGGCTTGTTTTTTATGAGCACTTTTACAAAACAAAACCAAAGATAACACTTGCTAACTTAGTAGACTTATTTAAGACCTAAAAGAATTTATAACAAATATGTAATTCATTAAAGGACTCTTAAAAACAACTACATTGCAGCTATAATAGAGCATGAGTGCATCAAGTTAATTATAAAGAGGGATGCAAAAAATATATCATAAAAAGGTTTATAAGAATGAAAGATTGATATCTATACCATTTCAAAAGAAGCCATTAAAGGGAACTTACCTAATTGGTTACTTGAGTGAGGTCATAATGGTCTATTCAATTATCAATTTAGATTTTGACAAGGAGTTTAAAAAAAATCAACAATAGCTAATTTTGATCATAGAACTTAAAAAAGATAAAAACATTTAAGATTACTATATCAAGGAAGTTTAAAGAGGCTAGAAAGCCTGGTAACAAAGTAATAAGAGCTACCAAAGTGGTTGTTAAAAGAGTTGAATAAATGTTTGACCAATTAATGCATAGAGAGAAAATCAAACTCCTTAATCATCTTTGGTCAATAGATAATAGGGAAGAAATACTATATGCGGTAAGACTCATACAAACATGACACCAATAACTTCCACCTAGTAGAAAAGAGTCATTAATTCCTACAAGAAGGTTACAACTACTTTCATAGGCCATCAAGGAATTGATTTGTTGGATCATTAATATGATGAATTGTCTTCAAGAATCAAATGTTGAAGGCACTTGAAACTGATCATACTTGCTTATTAAAAAAGATGGTGTAGATTGACAATGACCTTTTCTTTAAGTTGATAACAACAATAACAGCCCCTAAGCCAAAAGACTCATTGGTAATGGGGAATTATAGAAAGTAAGGCATGCTCATTCAAGACATGGATTGTAATTAGTCATAGATGCTGCTATTAGAAAAGGCATATTGATCATGGTAAGGCTAAGAAATTGGCATTAATAGATCAAATAATTATCTTCATATGAAGTAGACATGTTTTATACCTATCATACCATTTTTTTTTCTAAAGCAGAAGACTTGGAGGGAAAAGCTTAACAATTCATAACCAGTAATAGGCTAATACCTTTAGGCCTAAAATCTGTTTATTTTAAATAGCATAATCATCAACCATAATAGGAATCATCTAAACCTAGTGATGAAGATGAGGATTTGATTATAAATCACCAGTATCTCTTAGACCTAGATATGAGGTGGACTAAAGGTCAATTATCCAAAAGCTAATTTAGAATAATCTAATGAATAAACACATTCGAGATTCAGGTTGAATTTTTATCCATTAAATATGAATATTTTGGGTTATAGACATCCTACTTGATGGTATATTCCTCTAGGATTGACTTTTAGATAATAAATTAAAAACCTTACATGTTTTTACTCATCAAGAGTATTGCTAAACTCATCACCAAAGTTGGTTGAATATCAAGCAAATATAATTTTACATGGTCATCTTCATACTAAGTATTACTACTTAGGTTATGGCTTTTATGAGTTTATATTAAAGAATTTTCTAATTCCTAATTTTCTATAAGTAAGACCTCATTCCATTTTATATGTTTAGTGATGACAACATTGAATTTAGAAATATCAGTTTGCTAAAGATAGTCTCTCTTTTTTTGCCATATTTCATGGGTTTAGTTATGAAGGTAGACTTTATTACTTCGTATTATATCCTATATACTAATAAAAAAGGTGAGGATCCACTTTGAATTTTATAATTATAGGTTTTAATATGTAGAGTGAACAAGATGTTTCTATTATACTAAAACATAATGAAGTTTGGATAATAATTAAAATATAGTGGTCCACTTCAAAGGACTCAATTGTTTCTAATAAAAAATCATTAAACTCTATATTAAGGCCTTCTCTGGACAAAAGCTTAACACCTATTTGAATTAATTCTATATGGATGTAATTTTTTTTTTATGGTTGATTGATGTTTGAGATGGATGTTTAATTGTTTCATAATCATTGAATAGAGGAATATCTTATTCCTCTATTTTGATGGTATAATTCTTTTTTTTTAATAAAGAACTTTTTATGATCATAAATTCCTTTATAGGTAATTTTAAGGATTTCCTAATTGTCTATTACTTTTCTAAAATTGTTATATTTATTTTTGCTTGATTGATTACTATATTTCTAGTGATATTTGAGTCTATGTTTGAAGTAGATTTAATGTAGAAAGACATCTTGAATGTTCATTTAAAGGTTGTCTAAATAGGTTTTTCCTATAAAATAAGAGCTGAATTAATGGTTTTTCTACTTTCTTAGACGTACTATTAGGAGCACTCTTATGAACTTACTTAGTTTTTTTTAAAAAAAAATTAGAAATAAACACTTAAAACATATACTTACTCCATAACTAAATCATACCTTAGGCTATGATACTAAATGGAATCAATCCTAGTGATATTAGAAAATTTTTTAATGAAACAATTATACCAATAAATTCTCACAAAAATCTAAGTAGATCACATGATAAACATAGAAGCTTCATTGAGTAGTTCTAAGATAACTGTTGCAACAACTCCTATAGTTTCTAAACCAATTTTAAAACCATATAAGATCCTATTAGAATTCTTCAAAGAAATTAAGAATATCCTTTCACAATTAAAATTTCAAGTTGCTCCTAATACAACTCAATCTAAGGATATCAAAACTTTTGATATGTAAAATTGCTTATCTAATGAAGAGGATAATACTAGTATCAATGAACTTATATAGGAACTATCTTCTTTTAAAATATATTATCCTAGACCAATAATTATATAGTTTTAGAAAAAAAAAACTACAATTATTCAAAGTAAATACAACTACAATTCTATCTATGACTAAAACATAAATGGATTAGTATGATATCAAATTCACAATCTACATCAATAGATAACCATGATGTCCAATATTTATAAAACAAAAACAAGTAATCTAAATAGGGAAATAAAACAATCTTCTCACTTAATTTGACTATAGCGCTATTTTCAACTCTCTAAAAATAGATTTTAAGGGTCATTTTCTAGATTTTAGCAAATTCAGGTTAAAACAAAAAATAATTTAAAACTACATTTATAATTCTATGAATAAAATGTAATGCCTTCTAGTTTTTTATGTGCGTATACATTAGGAAGTGATGTTATTAATTATTTATGAATATATTATAATTTTTATATGGTTTTTCTCTTTTGTGAGATCATGTTCAAGCTCCTTGTTTTTATGCTTTTTGTAGGCATAGTAGCTTCTTATTCGTATAAAAATAGAGATTCTCAAGCATACTGGCTACTAATACATAGCCATATCCCCACTTACTGTTATCAGCATAAGAATGGAGATTCTCAAGTAGCATTTTGGGTTTTTTGAACAGTAAATTTGCATTGTAGCACCTGTTACAAATCATTGTTGACTCCAATAGTGATTTTTTTTTTCATTTTGATCATTAAACTTTCTTTTAATTTCATCCTTTTGTGTTTGTGTTACGTTTTATATGTTTTTTCAGTTGTTTATTTTTATTCTTTACATTTTATTGAGATACAAAGATTTTGAAGGTCCATTTAATGAGACATGGTTTTAATTTGTAGCATTAAGACACAACCAAAAGAATGAGGCATGTCTCAGATTTGCTTGAAAAAATCATCTATAGTCCCCATATTCTGCATTGACTATTTTTTAGGTCCCTCTAGTTCTGAAGTTTTAGTTTTTAGTACAAAACTTTATTTTGTTCACGTTTCAATCATTAGGTTTAAGAGGGGAGAGAGAGTAATTGAAAAATAGAAAAAGAGATAAAAAAAATTATCGGTTAGCCACATTTCAGTAATGAAAAAAATTGTTCTTAGTATCAATGGGTTTGTCTTCTCAAGAAGAGTTTAATGAAGGTGGTGTTTTCCTTAAACATATTAAAAAAATAGATTGAGGTTCGTTTAGTTAATTCAATTGATTTTAGGGTATTTGGGGTTGTGAACTGATTTATTGAGGTTCTTAGGGTGTTTTAAGTGAAAACAAGTTAGAAAATAAGATTTTAGGATTCAAAAACTTGGACACCGATTTTCTAGTGATCGAAGGTGACTAGAAACTAGTCAATCAGACAATAAGTCTATTGCCACAACAGAGAACTCGTTGCCCGTTGAAAAAAATTAGAACAGATAATATTCTTTAAAAAAAACATAGATAGCGCGTAGAACTGTGCTCTTTGATAATTGGCTAGACGTGTGGGCCTAGCCTACTAGGTCCATTAGTGCTAGCCCCTCTCTCTCTCTATTGTCATGGCTTTTTTCTACATAAATATTAATTAATACCCCTTTTTTTCTTATTTTTTAAACTATTTACATTAAATTATTTTAAATAATGATTGATATTTTTAATATTTTTTTATTTCAAATACATTGGAAAAAAAATTAAAGTAAACGATGTTCCTAACATAGCTAGTGCAAAGGATGTGCTTTTTTATGATTGAGTGCCTAGCCAGTAGTGCATAGCCTCTTTATTTTCATGGCTTTTTCCTATTTCAATATTGATTAATACTTTTTTTTATTTTTTAAACTATTTGCATTAAATTATTTAAAATAGTAGTTGATATTTTTAATATTTTTTTAATTTCAAATACGTTGAAGAAATTATTATAATTTGTCAGCAATTTTTTTCTTTTATATT
>Ga0325414_1004195_pt1 | contig 15053 bp, 10 predicted proteins | sample PopdelMetagenome_8_FD_206183 | JGI IMG/M metagenome (GOLD analysis project Ga0325414, IMG submission 206183) | Populus deltoides microbial communities from Bellville, Georgia, United States - Leaf-PdKOR-R3 | ecosystem: Host-associated > Plants > Phyllosphere > Phylloplane/Leaf | place: USA...
ACGAGTGTTGATTTATTTGAGATAGCTGTGATTTTGAGTATTGAAAAAAAAGACTTTTGAGAATTGAAGAATATCAAGCAATCTGTCCTTATAGCGAGTTTCAATCTGTTCCTATACTTCTAGTTGCATTTATTGTATCCATCATATATAACAAAATGCGCATCAGGACCTTCTCTTAGTGATATCTTTTAAATTTAATAGATGAGGAGCCAGCATGTTGCTACACATGACTCCCCATTTTCAAATTTTAACATTTCTAGTGCATAATATATGCTGTCTCCCCATGTTCGTTAAAGAAAGGCCTTATTGGAGATCCTGTTAGATGTCAAGGATATACTAGATGCAATTAGAAATTAAATTTTAGATTTGAGGCTAGCTTGAAAGTATAATTGGTAGATCAAAGTTAGGTCCTCTGTAATTAATTTCTTTGTTTTTCCCCTTTTCTTTTCTTCTCCTTCCCTCCTGTTCTCCTTTCCTCTACATCATTTGGTTGCTTTACTATTTAAAACTATCCATGGATGGAACTTTGACTGACATCTTTAGCTACCAATATTATCTAGCATTCTCTGAATAATTCTAATACATGGGTGCAGAAACAAATCTAAGAGGGAGGCAGCTGGTTTTGATGAGAACAAGATGATTCTTACTGTATCTGTTGCTACTTTCATTCTATCCAGCAGAACAAAACACAAGTTGCAGGTTCTCTCTTTCTTGTAAAATTAAAAAATCCAAAGTGATTGCCATTCACTTAATAATGAACTATTGATCCTATATAAATGAAGGACAATATTTTGCTTTTTCAAAGTTTGATTTTGCTGATGGGTTTCCCCTTTCTTATTACAGAAGAGTGTTCATCTAATTAAGCAGATCATTGCTAGTGAATGGATCCAACCTCAGGAGTTGAAATATATATCTGCTTCCCTATACAGTGTTGGCTTACTTTTGTATAGAAATAAACAAGTGAATGAGGTAATTTCTTATGGATGTGATTTCTAACTTGGAAAACATGTTGGCATTAACTTGATATCATATCTGGCTAATAAACAAAAAAAATTTAAATTATAAAAAGCCAATTCCGCTTTCATTTCCTTTTTTTTGCATGGTGTTATTTGTCTTTTTGCAAGAATTTTGCTTAAATAATGGTGCCAAATTTGAATTTCATTGAAAATCCAATGGTTAAGAAGTGTATTGAGGATGCAGTCATTTCATCATATTTGCTTTAATGCAATGCTACCACTTGTTTATAGTGCTTCTTTTAGAGTTTAAAAGACATTTGTGAAGGTAATACATAAATGTACCTTATAAAGGACCACATGCTGCTGTTTGAAAGTGTGCCCTGTGTTTTGCTGACACATTTTTGGTGTAAAGAAAGTGGTTGAAGTTACTGGTGTCACTTGACCTCTTAGGAACCTTGAAATGTGACCATGCATCTTGAATTGGTTACGTTTTGCATTCTGAGATTACAGCTATGCATGGCTGGATTGCCAAAATTGACAATCCAATATATAATTTGGGTTTTGTGCGTGGTGAAAGGTGTGAGATAAAGAAACAAAGGGAGAAGAAACATGCTTTTGTTAAATGGCTTAGAAACACTTTTCTTAATTAATGTGAAAAACATGCCGTGCTTCTTTTGGAATTTACCTCCTAATGTTTGACCAAAATAATTTTTAAGGGGCACCCCTAATTGATAAGACTGCCCCTTACATACCACAACTAATCTAAATGGCTTTCCCTGTGGCTTACACGTTCCATGAACCAGTATATACTGTAATATACTGTGTTCTAGGCAACTGTGGTATACTCAAGGTAACAATTACGGTGGGAGTGGTATGATGAGAAGAGACATGGACTGTTATTTGATGGATTAAATCATTAAAGGAGTGTTTTGAGTGTAGACATATGATCACCTGGATACATGGAAAGCAGGTCATGGAGTTAACTTCATATATGCATAGATGTGCATGTTGATTACTATTCCTTTGGTATCACCTGGAGAATATGTTCTTGTACCCTTAATTCTCTTGCATCAAGATCCATGTTTTATTACCTTTTTTTAAAGCCTTCTTTTATTGATCATTCATCTTTGCAGGCTTTGAAGCCATTGAAATTATGTTGCAGAGCATCATGGAAATGTGTCAAACTTCTATCTGAGATGTCTATGCAGAAGTCTGAAGGGTTTGTTGGTGATCTTTCAGAAGATGCTATTCTGGATTTTGTCACTGAGGCATGCAACCAAACAGTTTTTCTTTTGGATGTTCTCCATAAATCTGGCAGTCTTAGGGTGAAAAAGATCATTGTAAACAGTCTTGAAAATTGGTCTGTTGCTGAAGATTTGTTCAGAAGGCTGTCAGGTCCTGTGCCTTTGGTGAAACAATGGGTGAAGGTAGCATCTGCAAGATTCCAATTGTCTTCAGTATGTTTTTTCTTTTTGTTTTTTGGCTGTCTAAATATAGTTTAATTTCCAGATGCAATGTGAGAATAATAAGAACATGATTGTGAATGATGATGCTCCAACCTTGTACTGTTTGCTATCATCGTCTATGAGAGTGTCAAAGAGGACAATTGGTAAAATTTTACAGCAGGTCTGAGCATTTTTCATGTTTCCCTTATGACAGATGTTATCAGTCCATTCCTTTTGCATTTTTTGATTGTGGATTAAGTCTTTTTTACTTCTCACCAGTGGCCTTTTTCTCTTCCTTTTCTTTGTCCGTAACATTTTCAGGAGCTTCTTGCTTACGAAGAAATGTATGCTGTGCATCCTGAATTTTGTCAAAGAATGCAAATGGAAGTTATAGATATCCTCTTGAAAGATGTATATGTCACAGATAGTCATTTGCAGAAATCAAGAGTTTTGATCAGAAAAGGACGGGCACTGAGGTCCTGTGGTTCTGAAGGTTTGGAGGACTGTATACAATGCTTGTCAGAAGCAATCTCTGTAATTGTGAGTTTTTTGGCCTCAGTGCATGTTTCTTGCTCTTACCTTCTCTTTGGTTTTTGTTTTTTTGATAAACTTCTTACCTCTTCTTCATGATTAAAGGTTCAGTAGATGCTCTTTGCTCTGTACAATGATTTACTTACATACTCGCTTGAACAGAATGATGAATCATGTAGCCATGGAACTCCTGCCTGTCATCATTTAGCCGTGACATATTGCCTACGTGCGCTATGTACCCAGGAAGTGGAACCAAACTCAAAGGTGTTAATCACAAAAGGCTAGTTCCCTGATTTCACTAAATGCTTTAAGGACCATCTGTGTTAGTATGCATATACACAATTGCTAATGAAGCTTTCTATTGTTACTAAATGTTTGCTTGGTTTTCCTTACAATCAGCAAGTCTTTCAAGATATCAAAGCTGCCTTAGATCTTTGGTTAAGCATTCCAATCCCAGATTATGGCATTGTGTACGATGAGGGTATCATGTCGCCTGACAGTGCACTTTTGTTTCTATATAATATAGTTGATTTGTTAGCAATGAAGGTATTTTTATAATCTTATCGTTTTCTTTTATCATTCTTTACTTTTCAGCTCATAGCATCATTGCTTTATCTGTTCTTTGTATTCAGGGTTCTATGGAATTTCACAATGACATATATAAGTTGATGATTAGATTGTTTGAATGGAAGAATGTCCAACTGGAGATGTGCTTATCCATTTTGTGGGAGAGTAGAAGGCTTACCCATGCTCTTTGTATTTCACCTGTAAATGATGCTTTGATAATGACCTCACCAGGTTTTTCTGGAGAACAATTCAGGTCTATTGATTCCTGGATTCATTGTCTAAAGGGGTCCCCACCTTTATTAGTTGGGTTCCAACATAACTTTTCATATCTATTTACAAACTTTCATTGCGACCCTGACAATCAGAAACCTTACAAGTCTGATATCACTGTTGATGATGTTAAAGAAGCTGCCTTTAAACTCATTTCGAGTGTAAGATTTCCCCTAGGACCTAAGTTGCCTCTTTCATTAATTTCATAATCTGTTGTGACACAAAACTGTTAATAGTTTTCTATTATTCTTCTCATAGGTTCCTGCCACAAGCTATTCTTTTTTCATTGCTGGACATCTTTACTATGATTTGTGTGAAAGACTTATTGCAAATGGGCGTTTGTTTGAGGTAAGGGAGCAGTCTCTGGAAATCTTGTTTCTTGATTTTCTGAGACCTTGATTTCACTTTTTTGATTCTATTCTGTGCAAAACAGCACGCCTAATTTGGATGACTTTGTATTGAATAACTACATACCAGAATGGCCTACTATTTCTGATTTCACTTTGTCCTAGTATAGGATCTCAATTAAATTGTTTTGCGGGAATTCATGATATCTTCGTGAAACAAGAATATATCTCTTGTTTTAGACCAGCATTGTAGGTGAAAAATTAGTGTAGACTGTTGATTGGAGTGTGCAAAATAGTAAGTCATATCTGGATTAAGTATGGGAGAAGCACGCTCGGAATGCAAAATGTATATGCAACCATACCATTACCATAGTTTTATGTAGACATTAGCAACATTGACAAAGAAGGGCATCAGAGGTGTAAGTGAAGCATATTAGATATTGCAACTGCAAAGGTGATTCAGTAAGTGCTTTGAGTGGGTCTTACAAAAGAATGATGACCATCGTTCAGGAGGGAATTGTAAACTCTTCACCAATAAATAGTTTGATTCATATGTTGCATGATGAAAGTGGATTATTGAATAATTCTTGAATCTGTCTGCCCAAAACTTTTAGTCTGGCTATAAGCTAAATGGCAGATTTTGTTGTCCGTAAATTTCAAAACAACACTGAAATGGAATTGTGCCCTTAAAGCACTTGTTCAGCATATTAGACCAACTTTATGTGAATCCTGGAGCACTTCTGGATATTGCTTTTTTTGGATATAGCTGCTATCACAATGCACATTTAATTGTTTTGAATTTGAGCACTCATTAGATCTGCATATGAGAGATGTAAAGCACCAAACTCAAACCTCGTGGACACATGGGTTGTCAGGAATAGCAGTGATTGTTCTAATGTAATGTTTATAATCAAATTTTGGTCTTTTGAAGATTACATGCCCCTATTAATTCATCTTAATTCTGTTTTTTCCATTGCAATTAAAGTACTTTTGTTCTTATACCATCTGCCTTTTCTGGTGCCCTACACTTGTCCTATTGTTTCAGTTGCATTTTCCACTTTGTTCCTTATTTAAGCTGTCAATCTGTTTTGAGTCACTTGTTACTAAATCAAATGTACACTGTTTTGTGGCCTAAGTAAGTTTATTCAGCTTTTATAAAACATGTCTCAAAAGTAGCTTCTCATGTTTGTCTCAGTTTGGCTATTTTGTTTTGGTAATGTAAGGCATGTTAGCTGTTATCCACATACACTTGTGTTATTTCTAGCCTGAAATTGTTTCATTGTTATCTTTATTTTCTTCTCTTTTCTTTCTGTACTGTGAAATTTGAATGTTTATGTTGTAAAGGATTATTAGAGAAAAATGGTCAGGCATCCAAATGGAATCATGATTGTAGTTAAGATAATTGGTAAGCATTTGCAAATAGCAACAGAGATTGACCATATTTGATTATATTTTGATTTTTTAATATGAACAAATCAATAAGCTATAGAGTTTCCTTAGCCTGTACGTATGTATTTCTAGAAAGTCCCACTTTTTTCTTCCATTTTCTAATGGTTTGGGAGAAGTTTATCTATGAGGCTCTTCAAAGTTGAAAAGCCATCCTGTAATTCCAAAAACGAATCATATTCTGCTGTCCCACCTAGTTCACAGGCTTATTCCTATAAGATGCTTAGAAATTACTTTTTTTTTCTCAATGATATCTCGATTTTGGTAAGTTATAATTTCCCCTCTTCTCTCTCCACCGGAACAAAACCACTCTTATACTCTACCTGCAAGCCTGTGTTTCTTTTTGTTAAAGCTTTGCAAATAACTTTGTTTCAACTTATGCTCCAGTTCACTAGTTATACTGTCGTATACTTTGTAAATATGGCATTGCTTCTTTTTGTGCTTGTTTTGAGATAGTAATTTTGTGCACTGCACCCTTATATTGGTTCCATAACGGTTAGTAGTTAATCTTGATGTTTTAATGCCTCCTGCTGCTCATATGATTTTAATTTTGACTATTTTTATCTCATGTTTGTAGGCACTTTCATATGCTAAAGAAGCTCACCGGTTGCGTACTAAACTCTTTAAAGAGAAATTTATGTATACTGTTGAGAAGCAATCAGAAAACTGCACTGGAGCTGGCAGTGATATGCAGAAGAATACATATGGTCTTTCTGATGTAAGAATGCAAAAATCAGTTGCTTGTGAAGTTTGGTCATTCGATACCCTTCCACAGGACATGGATGCCTGTTATCTTAGCCCATGGAAAATACTTCAGTGTTACCTTGAAAGCACTCTCCAGGTCACCCCTTCTTTGACCAACACCTTTCTGACCTAGAAATTTAAGGCTGATTCTCTTCTTTGCATAGAGTTTATTGATTTTCTTTGGATTCCTTGCAGGTTGGAACTATCCATGAATTAATTGGAAATGGAATTGAGGCTGAAATTTTTTTACGGTGGGGTAAAGACATCTCCCGCTCCCAATGCTTGCCGCTATTTATAGTTGCCTTTTCCTCTGTTTTAGGTATGAATTAATTAAGATCATGCTACCTGTTTCCCTGTATTAATTTCTGTGTTACGTAATAAATTGTTTTGTCTATCCTCTTACTATATCTGTTAAAACATCAGGTAAACTGTACTGCAACAAGGGGTCTTGGGATCTGTCAGAAAAGGAACTTCGAAATGCCAAACACGTTTTGGTACATGGCAGTGCAGATTTTTCTTGTTTAAAGTGTGGATTGATGCTTGAAGCCACAATTGATCAACGACTTGGTGATTTATCCCATAGTCTCTTTAATGCAACAAGGAGTATAGAGAGACTATCTCTTGCTGAAAGTTTGTACAGATCAGCCCTAGACAGACTAGGTCAACCTGAATGGAAAAACTCTGTTAGCTATTCCAAAGATGTGGAAGAAATTGAGGGAGCTTCTGTCTGTTTCCCTAGTTGTCAGGTGGGGCCTAAATTGAAGATGGAAAGTCAAAAGTGTAGAAAGACTAAAAAGGCAACAAAATGTTTGCTAAAGGAGCAATCTTCTGTAACGGAGCACAATACTAGATTAACTCGTTCCAGATATCATTCTTTTCAGAATCAGAAAGTAGACAGTTCTGCTGAGGTACAAGTCGGCCCTTTAAATCAATTGAAAGGAAACAAAACATGCGATATAGTCGATCCTAATGGTCAGAGGCAGTGGCTCTCTGGAAGAAAAAGTTGCATGGTTGATTTGGGGTGTGAAATCATTTGCATTTGCAATGGAAAGAAGTGTTGGTTTTGCCTTGCGAGGGAAGTTAAGGAATCTGGATTGTTGAGCAATTTCATATATCTGAAATGGGAGTTTGCTCGTAGGCGGCTATCAATAAGGCTACTATCTGGCATTGGTTAGTGGTAACTGAGTATTATTTCTTAGTTTGGTCATTGTTGCACGCACAAGAAATCATAAATTATAAGTTATGATAATTCCTGGTGTCATATCTGAATTATCAGTTTAAGATAGTCTAATTTCAGTGGATTATGTTGGTCCGCTCAATGATCACTTAAAGAGTGATGCAGAAGAGTTGAGAATTGATCCTTCAACAGAAAAACAAGGACAACTTATTCGGGATATATGAGTGGATGGGCATTTGTTGTGGTACTGAGAGTATTAAAGCCTAATGATTAAATGACATATATTGACTCTTGCATGCAGGTAATGCAGGAATGCATAAGGGATGTTCTGGTGCTGTTTTTTAGGAGCTATGAACAGTGTTTAGAATAGGGATTTTACGTGTTTTAGTTATAATAGTTATATAGGATTGATTGGGTATGAAGGTTTGGATGTTTAGTAGTTCAATGTAGATGTTTGATGGTTAGAATATAGAAGTCTGTTCTCTGGAAATTGTAGAAAGATGTAGGGAAATACTACTTTTCCTTCATAGTTAGTTTTCTAATCCTACAAGGACTTCGATTCTTGAATAAGAAAATACTTTTCCTACCTAAACCTACTTAATTATGGACTTCTTGCCAATGAACTGTAGCTCATCAGGCACCAATGTCCCTCCTGTTCCCCAATAGGTCTTGAGTTCAAACCTCTCTTTCGTAACCAAACATATTTTAGGACTTTTTAGTTAAAACTAAGAGAAAAAAAAAACTTAGATCTAGATAATTTTGAGCAACTTTGAAATTAGAGAAATACCCTTGTATATGAATATTTTGCACAACACTACATGTGTTCTGATTATTTTATTGTACACAAACATATCAAATATCACACATGCTTCAATATTTGTGTGGGTGAATTCATGTATAGAGTTTTATTTTTTTGTCAACGGGACATGTTTTTATATTTATTTGTGAGTGTACACATACATTTTTAATGGTATTAGATTAGTCTATGAAGTAATTTAGTGTAGCCATAGTGATAAAGTAGATACGAGATTTCTTTAGAAGTTTTTATAGCAAGAAAAATGATGCAAAGACTTTAACGTGGCATTTTTGTCTAAACAGTAGACCGGGAAAGGTTATGAAACTTTTTCCTCATAGTGTATTTTTTGTTCATCCATGCTGATAGTAGCACACATTATACATGTAAATATGCACCCAGTTTTCCCAGCTAATATAAGGACTAACAATGACCTGGATATATATGGAACTTCATTCATTCTTTCTTCACTCTTAATTTTTAGATCCATCCAATATTATCTATGTTGTTTAATTTCAGGAAAATGCCTGGAAATTCAAGGCAGATTTCATGAAGCACATGAAATTATTTCACAAAGCATCTCTGTCCTAGTCAGCCGAAACCCGTTCACTCATGCTCGTATTCCATTCACTTTCTTGCTTGATCTAGTCGGGAAAGAGTTGGCAGGGGATGTATTCAGTATAGAGCGTGCAGCAGTACTTTACGACATATCTTGGTGCTCTCTGAACAGCTACTCCTCAAAGGATAATGGGTATTTGTTTTAATGGATACTTCCATTTTGCATGTTTCTCAATGATTCAATGACTCCCAGGGGAAGAGATATTTTTTTCATTAGCTTTTCATCTTGTTTTGTAATCTAGACTAAAATCCTAGCCTACTTAGTAATCAGTTTTATAGCTTCGTGTTATAAGTGGGCTTTTTGACTAATTGACTTACTTTTGTCTTGATATATTATGCTCCAGGACTATCTGCTGTGATCTATACCATGTTCAAGTATCAAAAATAGTGTCTTGGTTGATGCTAGCATTTGTACTCTGCCGGCAGGTTCCTGCAGTTCTTCAGAAGGTCAATCTGTTTTTTGTTTTTTTTCCTTCACATCATCAACAATTTCTATTCACTAGTCTCATTAATTTCGATTGGTTTTGTTGCTTTTTTCTTTTTCTTTTTTTATCCCTTGGTTTTAGTATTGTCTTTATAATATATGTGTGATGACTTGGTAGAGGTTTTTTTGGTTCTTTGCTTGGAAAAATGTTTAACTTGTTTAAGGTATAAGGCCTTCAGATATTGTGCTGTGGTCCTATATGTCGGACTTCCAGTTACTCTTCTACCTTTAATTGATTAGTTGGAGTTGGGCTAAGCCCTGTTTTTGTATTTGATGGCTCAACTCCTCACAGGAAGTTTCATGGGTTGTCTTTGTTTGTTTGGGATGATAATTTTGAACTGAACAATTCAAGATCAGTTTAAGAATTTCTGATGCTAACTGAAACAAAATTAATAGAGAGCTAAGCTAATTGAATAGAGCAAATATTGTTGGTACTGTTTAGTGAAATCAAAAACTTCAGTCCAGGTGAGGTTAAATTTACTACTCAATTAGGGTTGTTTATGCTGGAAGGCTCCTTTAAAATTTTAAATGTTCACAACATGTTTGCATGGTCCAATATGTAATGCCTCACCAAACCAAGCTTAAAATAGATTAGCTTTGGAAACCACATGCAGACATTTTGGAACCCTTCTAGCCTATTTTTAATTTTTGTCAATTTAGTGTTCAGGAAAAAAAAAGAAGCTTTTCGACCTCAAAAAATCTTGATTTTTTTGGAAGCAAGCTGGATTCTCTGTTAGCATCTGTTAAAAAATGATCTCAAAATACATTTTACAGGGGGTTTTGGTCTTGATCAAAGGTTGACCCATTGACTAATAGTTAAATCAAAAAGAGGCTGACATATGGGGCAGCATTTGCCCAAAAAATGATTGTTAAAGGACTTAGCTGACCAATTTAGTAGTGCAAGCCTTATTGTTCTGCAATCCTGATTGTTCAAAAACAAAAACTGCGAAAAACCTTTTAATATATGAGGACAGGATAATAGAATAAAATTACTTCCTCAGCCACAAAATAGGTGGTCCATAAATGTTAAGAATCAAATTTCAATATATTTATTTCAATTAAAAAGACATTATGTTATGCTCAACTCATAAAAGACTAAAAGCTATTTGATTTGAATGAAACATATATAAATTAAAATTTAATTTGTAATGTTAGTGGCTCCTTATTTGGGATGGCGGGCATATTGTTCATTCTATCAAGTTTGGGGGTTTGGGTTTTCTAGGCTTCTGAAAGTCGTAAGGGAAATGGAACCAATTTTCTTGAGGTTTTGAAATGCCAAACAGAGCCATATAAAGTGATGACTACAAAATAGACCAAAGGGAACCAATGAGATTGTTTTCTTGTGTGGAATGAACACTCCTAATGCCAGTGCAACTTCTGTTTTCATTCTGACTGAAGACAAGGAGACTTTCTAATGTAACAAAAGTTTCTCTGTTTCATTAAGCATGAATAAAACAACAATGCCTAACGATCTCCTTTCTGTAGGTATGATATTTATGAAAAAGTCTGATCTTTTTTATTGGAAGTACGTGGACTATTATCATACTAGGGGAATCCAAAACAACAGGACCTGTTATAAGCATTTGTTTTCCTTGTAATTGATTATTCTGAATATGGATGGTAGTGTGGATTTTCTAGACCAATTTTGCTGACATAAGTTTGCAGAGGTTACAACAATATTTTACCATGAACTAAGTTTAATCAAATGCATGTTTAGTTATATGATGTGACTCCATCGAGGTTTTTTTTTTTTTTTTTGTGTGTGTTCTGGGTTATATATTCTTTGTTGGTGGATTGACTATCATGCACTCCAGGATGCTAATTTTGTAGATGAGTTTCCTATCATCTCATTTCCGGTCATGTATTGGAATGTTGCATGAAGAATTTTTGGGAATATGTGGATGGTTTGAGCTAAACAAATCCTTTCTCTGGGTTTGTACACCATGAATTTGGTTTAAGATGTGGGATTTCTTTTTGCAATCATGGTTTGCATTCATGCTTGCAGTTGTGGTGTCATTGGGCCATTTATTGTGTTATGAATTGTTTTCGTCGTTGCAGCTGTAATTTATAAAAAAATACAGATAACTTTTACACAAACCTAAAAATTTAAGACTGCAAAACTTTCACAGCATATACAACATTTACTACTCAAAGAAAGATAAAAATGATGTTTCTAGTGCAGTGGCTGTGATTGTCATGTAATGAAAGCTGGAGCTGCTATGCTATTGAAGCGAAACATCACCAAATCCCACTGGCTATAAAATCCCATTAAATATTTCTATTCAAGCATTGGGCTCTTCTAGTGGACCTAAAAGGATCTCTGCAGTTGATTTTCATTAGTAGTATATTGAAGTTTTTCTAATTTCTACAGGGCACTAAGCTTACTGTGGTTGGTTTTATGCTCTTAGATGATAATGCACTTAATCTTATTGCAATCAAATCTGAACATTATCTTGGATTTGAAGGAGAGCATTCTTTTACACTAATAGATGAAAGCAATGCAGAGGTTATATCAATCACTTTTGATCAGAGTTCTGGTTTTTTAATGGACTTGGCATGTCTGATCATTATAATCCAAGTTTGCCTTTCCTTTTATCTTAATTTCACTTGTTGCTTGCAGCTCTGGCTTTACTTGTGTTTCCTTTTATGCCATCTTGAATTGGTTTTTGACTTGCAATCATACTTTAACAGGTTTCCAGATTACTTTCAGCTATATTTGTACTTTCTTCTTCTAGCAAGACATTTTCGTTGTCAAATTATAGCAAAGTTCTCTCAGAAAGTCATTGGGCTTCATTTTTTCATCAAGCTTCACTTGGAAATAACCTTAACTGTCAGTTCCTCTCAAATACAACTCTGAAGCATAAAGCACAGAACTTTGCCGATGATCAGGTAGACCTGCATGATTTATTTGATGAGTAGCTTCTTGAAGAAGTTTATGGTTTATTTTTATTTTTATTTTTTTTGTTTACCTTACTTTTTCATGGTTTATGTGCCAATCAATTTGAGATGTCATTGGTCTCTCCATACTTTGGTTTAGAGAGTTCCAATAAAAACTCTGAAACTTGTTTAAGTTTGTATGGAAACAATTCCTGTTTTGATTTCAATTGTAATTTGTTGCAATCTACATCAATGATTTGCTTTGTTCAAAGCATGAAAGAACTCAAACAATTAAGAATAGGAAGCAACGCATTCTCTGTGGTATGGTGTGTTTTCTCAATGCTGGCTCCATTTATGTTTCCATGTTTATTGGGAAGTACATGATTAATTAAACCTCTTTTGTGTAATTCATATATCTTCACATATGCGTGGAAATATCCTGTTTTAGATTTGCATATGAATACATGCAAGCTCTTTGTTTGAGTCCAAGTCTGTTCCTTTTTTTATTTAAGAGGGAAAAAACTTGGGAAGCACTTTGTTTTGTTCTGTTTGAGTCCAAGATTGCAGGATGATGGAGTGTTAGGTTTTAATGTTGGTGATGGTTAAAACTAATCCTAATCATGGGCCTACTTTTCACCATGATGAATGTTGTCTGTTTCAGTAAACTTGTATTAGCATAAAAGTAATTCTAAAGACCTAAAGCTGCAACTCTAAACTGCTTAATTTTAATGGTCTGAGCTGTCTTGTTTTTTGAGAGCTTGATTCTTTTCAGGAAATATATGCTTTGTGATCAGCAAGCTTCTTCTGGCTCATATATATATATATATATATATATATATATATATTTATATTCTGTAGGTTACCAGTTGATGGTGTCAAAATGCAGACCTAGAAATTATTAACCTGTGCCTTTTCTCAAGTATCTCAACCTTCGTGTTGATTGTGCACATGATTGGCATATTAATACCTCATGCTTTTTCATAATTTAATAATTCTTTCTTCAGGGCTCATGTGTGACTGCTTCAGCTTGGGAAGGAGCAGAAACATGCAACTTACCAAGGTTTCTGCTGTCTTATGCATACTAAAGCTTTCCATGGTTCTAAACACATTCTCAGATACCTTTTGTTCATGCTGCAGGCTTGCTCCCGAGTCTTTTCAAGATTTGGAACAATTTGTGACAGAATTTTATTCAGGCCTTCCTTGCACAACCGTCATTTGCGTAAGTTTAATCGGAGGACCTTGCGCAAATTTATTAAAAGATCTACTGCAATATCCTTCATGTATTAGTGCATGGATGCTGTTGTCACGCTTAAAGTTTAAGAGTCAACCTATTATGATGCTTCTGCCTGTGAATAAAGTTTTAGAAGGTACACTGATTAACATATGTCTGGATAGCTGGAATTCATGATTTTCACACACAGATAGTACTGAATAATTTGCAACAATTTGTCAGAAACTTCAGATGATGATTGTGCTATGTCTTGCACTGGAGAGTTTCTTGTGAGCAACAACTTGGATAAACACTGGCATTGTCCCTGGGGTTCGACAGTGGTTGATGAAGTGGCTCCAACATTTAGATTTATATTGGAGGCGAATTACTTATCTTCATCAAAATTTCCCCTGGAAGACACAAAAGAGAATAGAAATTTATGGTGGACGAAGAGAAAAGAGCTTGATCATCGACTTGGCAAATTACTGAGGTAGTTTCTATTGCATTTTTAAATTGTTTGTCAGTTTCATGACTCAAACATAGTCAGATTAGGGATAACAGCATAACTAGTCCTAAAACTTTGTATACTTCTTGATCAAGTCTTAAAACGTTTTTGTTAGGTTTATCAAATATTCAAGCATTTTAGATTTTTATCAAATCCACATGGTCAGTTAAATATTCTAGAATTTTAAATTTTTTCTCAAGTCCGCAAGTTGTTGCCTGTTAGAAAAGATGTTGAAGGCTCACATTGTAACTCATTATTATATTGACGTGCGTAATTTAATGAGAAAGTAATTTGCCTCATTGTTGCCACAGAAAAAAAGAAGTAAAATAAGAAGCGAAACTGCAAATTCAAGGACAATAATCTCAGCCTTGGTCTCTTACCAAAAACCAATTTCACCCTTCAAAACCTGAAAATTATAAAGGCCACTGAAAAAAAATGACATAATTTCTGCAGCCAGTAAGATTTCCGTATCTTGATAGAACACAGATTCATAAATAAACCATCTTGAAATTCCAGAAATCAATCCCATAAATCTTCTGAAGTATTGACAAATGGAAAGAACAAGTTTACTTCAGGCTTGTGTGTGGCCATCTTGAAGCTTCAAAGTCTAACTGTTTGATCAGGAAACAGACTGTTTTTTGGTTGGGATTTTTGCTATTAGAGTGCTGCCATCTTCTACTGATTGCACTGGTGATTTTTGGTGGGAGGTTGATTGTAAAATACTGTGCATTGACTAGTTCTCTTGTGAATTATTTATGAAAAACAAGCACGTGAAAATCCATCATTTACTTTTCTATTAGGTGTTTTTTTGCAAAACAAATGCCCTCAGTTGAATATTCCATGTAACAATTGTATATCAAATTAATCTTCACTAATTTTCCATGTTGGGTTATGACTTGAGCATTTAAGAGCCATGTAATATTCTTTCAACAAAGTCCACTGCTGACTTACTTTGACATAAGGTAAAATGTTTAGATGCTTTATTGACACCAATTTAGTTTTAGGACTCTAGTAGGAATCTTCAAAGTTTCTTGGATTTTTTTCTGGTGCCTGTTAGAATTTCCTGTTTGGCTCAATTAAGTT
>Ga0325414_1004197_pt1 | contig 15050 bp, 11 predicted proteins | sample PopdelMetagenome_8_FD_206183 | JGI IMG/M metagenome (GOLD analysis project Ga0325414, IMG submission 206183) | Populus deltoides microbial communities from Bellville, Georgia, United States - Leaf-PdKOR-R3 | ecosystem: Host-associated > Plants > Phyllosphere > Phylloplane/Leaf | place: USA...
AAGAAGAAGCTGAATATTGTTGATGATAAGAGACGATTTTTCTTGTCTATTGCCTTCTCCTTCTCCTCCAAGCAAATCCTTACAGACAATCTGATCTCATCGTAATGTAAATGTAATACCAATTATTGATCAAGAAATAGGTGAATGTAACCATCTAGGTGGTGGCCTAGTGGTAAAAGCTTGGGATTTAGAGGTTTGCTTCCTCTGTGGTCTCAGGATCAAGCCCTGTGGTTACTTATATAATGGTCACTGGAGACTTACATGGTCGTTAACTTCAAAGCCCGTGGAATTAGTCGAGGTGCACGTAGACTTGCCCGGACACCCACGTTAAACTTAAAAAAAAAAAAAAGAAACAGGTGAATGAGAGAAGACTTTGGGGTGATCAATACCAAATACATTAATAGCTAGTTTATCACATCTTACTCTTGTATTTCAAATAGACAACCATGTTAACATCATCTCACAGTATAGTATTAAATCCATGTTAATTTTCTTGGTGAGGCCAAATTAGCAAAGGACTCTGTCTTTTATCAGCTAAAAGTGAACGCGTTAAAAGGGGTTTAATATAATACCTTTTATTTAAAAAAGAAGAAGAAGTTTGGCTGGATGGGCAAGGGAAGATTCTTCGGGGGCTTTGTTAATCTTGATTAATAAATAATTATTTCTCATTAATCTGCTGTTGTGATTGTCGCATTCTGTTTTTTATCCAATTATAAAGAAAAACTTGTTTAGTTAATAAAAATTGTTCTAAATATAATTATATTTCAAATCTTGATTTTATAAAATAAATTATTTTTATTCATGTATACTTGTTTGTTTATATGTTAAAATCTATTTTATAATATTTTTAATCGAATATTTTTTTAAAAAAATCTATATTTTTAAAACAATATGTAAAAATATTTTTTTAAAATTTATTTTTTTCTTTAAACCATAAACCGCAAAATCTACACTCTAAATAACTCTCTCTTTCTTTGTTTTTTTTTTATTATTAAATCTGAAGGACTATTGCAAAATTGAATCAAATTTAACCAAGCTTTGTTGTTATATTTAATATAATTAAAAAGAAAAGGAGAAAATTGTAGTTGACTTTCTTGTATTATCTTATTGAAAATTATTGTCCCTTGGACTAAACAATTTTGTTGCCTTTTGGACTCAACCCAAAGGCAATGACCTTGTCTTTTACAAGTTTAATAATTGTCATATTTAAATGTTCAATCCCAGTCATTACCAGAAAAAAAATCCTACTACCCATCTGAACCTTTTTTTTATGACTTTATGACCCTAAACAGGAAAAAAAAAATCCTTGTGATAAACAAAATCCATTAAGCTTGTAGCAACAAACCGATGGTTTTGCGAGGGAGAAAAATGAAATTTGATGTAGTTCTCCCATTCTCCTATACACTTGTTGTCTTAATTCCATTCTTGCCAAAGAATAAATTACCTTTAGAGTGATGATTTATGTAGAAATTGCCCTGGAAATTAAAAGTAAACGACCCTCAAATTTGAATTCCAAAAAAGATTGCATTATCCAGCAGATTCCTGATGGTGCTCTCAGCCCAAATTAAGCATGAGAAGATGAAAGCAACTATAAAAACCATCAGACAGTGTTTTTGAGGAAAAAAGAGTTTAGTGATTAGAAGGTGTGGTTGGATGTGGTAAAATTTTGCAAACATGTTTCTTATTTGAAAACAAAGGGGAGGAAGTGTTACTCCTCACTAATGTTAATGGCATGTTGCTCGTCCATTTACCACCAACACCAAGAATGAATAATAAAGCATAAACTTAACTTTGATACAAAGGAAATTAAGGGTTTTCTTTGTTTTGAAATAAGAGGAATGGCATGTTATTTCTTGTTAATATTCAAGATAATAACTTGTTATAAATCTATCACTGTTTTCAATTTCTTTTTATAAATTGAGAATTTAATTTTGAACAGAGACAGATAGTAGTCTCGTAAAATCAAACAAATTGTAAGGATACTAATCTTGAAACTTATAAAGATTATTTGTTTTGCCCACCACCATTTATGAAAGAAAACAAGTCTAGAAGAAATTAAAGAACCTAATTGCAAGAAAATAAATAAAAAGGCACTATAAAAGCGATAAAGAAGAAGGAAAAAAAATAATAAAAGAGAAAGATAAATTGAATTCAATTGAAATTACGATGACAATTATTCATAGTAGTTTTATTGCCCTATTTGTACTGTTACAAGATATTAGAGATCTATACAATATCTTCAACCAAATCTTATAATTAAAGACTATTCATATTAGATAAGGAGTTTCAAAATCCTAAAACAAAGTATACTTTAACTAAAACATATCTCATTCTTTAATAAATACATCACTACTAGAAAAGTGATAAATATAAAAGAAAATACTGACGAATATTTCCATCAATAAATTGCAATGAATTTTACCAACAGAAGTATTCTCTCGGTATATACTGAGATCCATTGGTAAACTCGTTGGTAAATTGTTCACATATCCTTGACTCTGTTTATCATGTTAATTACCAACGGAAGTACCGACGGAATTTTCCGTCGGTATTTTTCAAAGAATTCTGAAAAACTGTTTACTTCTCAATTGTACTATTAATTTCTCTTCTTTACAAACAAATTCACCGACGAATTGAAAAGTTATTAGTGTTATTTGGCGGGTTTTTGAATTTTTTTTATTAAATTGAATATTTAAATTAAATATTACAGACGAAATCACCGACGGATTGAAAAGTCTTTGGTGATATTTGGCGGTTTCTAAAATTTTATTATTGAATTAAAAATTTAAATTAAATTTTACATACGGAATCACCGAATGAATGATTAAAAATATTAATATTTAATTATCTGGTGATAAAACCATCGGTAAAATGCTCCAATAAAAAGACTAGAATCCCTCATTTTACAACAAATGGGCCTCTTCTTCTTCTTCTTCTTCCCCTTATATAAAAAACATCAACATCCCTTTCTTTGTCATCTCTTCTCTCCTCAACTCCGTCTCTTCTCCTCCATGCTCAAGTATGTCTTCTCCTCTTTTCTTCTTTTCTTTTCTTGATTTTTTTTTAATTAACATACTTTATGAATTTTTTTTCTCTTCTCAACTTCACTCGCAACTACATTAAGGTATGAATTTTTTTTTCATCTTTTTTTGTGTTTTTTTTATTATATTTGTTATTTTATTTTATTTTTAAATTTTTCTGTTCTTAATAATTATATTAATGTTGTTGTAGAATTTATTTTTTCATTTGACATCAATTTTTAGTTGATTTATTTATAGGATTTTTAAATAGATTTTAATTATTTAATTATTTTTCTAGTTTTGTTAAATAGATTTTTAAAAAATATATTTTTAAATAATAACCGATGAAATTGCATACAATATTTTTGTTGGTTATATGACAAGCTTTCCAAGGGAAATTCCGATGAAATGAAGCGAGTAATTTTTTTTAGTGCGCCTTTTCCATTAGTAAATTTATCGGTAATAATATTTTTTTATTACCGACGGACTTATCGACAGAAAAAAATTACCAATAAAAGATTCATCGACAAAACATTTCTGTCTGTAATCTCGTCGTTAAATTAATTATCAATAAAATGATAGTACAAATACCAATAGAAATTGTTGTACAAACTATCTAAATTTCTTATGGTCAATCATTTCCTTCTAATCGATGGTTGTCTTATCTTCCTTATATCATGACTATTCACAAATTGCATAATATCTACTCTTATTTGTTTGACACATAAATATTTATTTTTTATGTGAAAATTTTGTAAACATCATAGCTTGATTGGGATGCTATAGGCCAAAAAACATTGTATTGATACTTTAGCCCACCAGCAATGCTTTTTTTTTTTTTGCTAAATATGCTCTACAGGAAACATTGTAATATTATTATAAGAATCTAAACTAGTTTCTAAGAGAATTTAAGACAATCTTAAACAATATAGACTCATGAGTTCTGATGACAAGTTGTAAATAAAATAGAGAAACGATAAGTTATAAGGAAAAAAGTATAGACAGAAAGACAACAAATGAATTATTAACAACTAAACTCCAGGTGATAGAGATTGCCAGAAAGTCAAGATAAAAGCCAAAGAATTTCATCATCACTGTAGAAAGAAACCGAGTAACTCTAACTAGAGAAAGCTTTTGTTGGAATACTTTCCATATAATTAATTCTTTTGGCCAAATGAAACAATTTCATTTGATTTCTTTGAACCTTTTAGGTCTCCGACAGTAAACCTTAAAGTCATTTGTGGTAGATTCTGCACCATTCTTGAAGCCACTTCCACCGGGTTTCGCCTCAGTGTCACGCTTGTTATCACGGCATCTCTTGGTTTTTCCGCCCACCAGCATTAGTGAATTGTTGTACAAGCTGTCTAAATTCCGTTGGAGTTGCTGCAAATACCTGAAAGTATGGCGAGATAAAATCGCAATAGTTCTCTGCTTGGGTGTATAGTTGGCAGACCCCCCACTTGCTCACATGACAATAATGCAAGGGGTTGTTGTCCATATCTTCCACGGAGAATTCAACTGAGACTTCACTGAAATTAGCATACCAAAAATCTTTTGTAGCATTCAAACAGGGATCATATCCATGAAATAGGTGATCTGACTGGATAGATCGTTTGTGCAATGAGCCATAGCAACTGGCAAAGTAGCAATGGAGAACGCAGGGATCAGCATGGTCATTCTTGAAATGGTATATAAGTACATTTAACTTGGAATCCACCAGAGTCATCATAAGAGGGTTCAAATGCAACAACAGTGCACAGCATGAAACCCAATAACTCAAAACTAGGGCAATGTGAAGGCAGCTGAATTGTCACAGAAGCTGCTGAATTCTGCTGCACAAACCACGCTGGAACTTTACATCCAGGGAAGCAAAAACTAGATACCCCAGCAGCTACTGATGAAATATGCATCATGAAAAACATGCTCAACTCTAAATCCATTAAAACACGAGAGAAGAGATTATAATACGGGATTGAACGTGTGTGTACGTGTACGTGTGTGTGAGTTGTGAAGCCAGCTAGCATTGTTGGCAAAGTCAACAATGTTGGGCACCAATTCGGTGCCACTTGCAGCACCAATTGGTGCCCCTTGTCTCTTGCATGGATGCTTGCCTATAAATAGGCAATGCATCCAAGCATTAGAAGCACATCACAAGAGAGAAATTTGAGAGCAAGTAGAGAGAGTAATCCCACAAAGTTTTAAGGTATTTGTGAGAGAGTAAGTGAGGTGTTTTCTCCTAGTAATAGAGAGATTTCAGTTGTTCTTCTATTGTTAGAGAGAGGTTGTAATTCTCACATTACTTAGTAAAATCCTTCTATACTTGTCCGTGGACATAGCCAAATTGGGTGAACCACGTAAATTCTTGTGTGTCTAATTTCTCATTCTTGTGTGTCTAATTTCTCATTTTATCCTATCATTTGCCTTTTATCTTGTCGGGTTTGCATGCCAGTATCCTAACAGTGGTATCAGAGCTTCCTGGTTGGTGTTGTTAATACACAATAGTTATTCGTGTATACAGTTGCTATTCATGTCTACAACACTATTCACTTATACGACACTATTCATCCATACGATATTGTTCACATACGTTACTGTTGGCGTATATAGAAAGTCAGTGCGGTGATTAAATACAGTCTAGGAAGTTCTGTCTAAGGAGATTAAGTTTTAAGCGGGACTGTTTGTGACCCCTCCAATCTTTCCTGGGAACTTACTTAGTGAAGTATTATTCACACGATACTATTTCTATATACGTTACAGATCTGTGAAACGGTGATAGCTGAATAGATCTTGGTGAATACAATGGTAGCAAAGTACGAGATTGAGAGGTTCAAGGGGAGCAATTTCTCACTGTGAAAAATGAGAATCAAGGCAATCTTAAGGAAAGACAATTGCTTGGCAGCAATTAGGGATCGGCCCGCGAAGATCACTGATAATGCAAAATGGAATGAGATGGATGGCAATGCTATTACTAACATACATTTAGCATTAGCCGATGAAGTACTATCAAGTGTAGCGGAGAAGAAAACAGCTAAGCAGATATGGGATACTCTGACAAAGTTGTACGAGTCCAAGTCTTTGCTCCATAAGATTTTCTTAAAGCGGCGACTTTATACCCTTCGAATGACAGAAACCACGTTGGTGACTAACCACATCAACACAATAAGAACTCTATTTTCACAACTCACTACGTTGGGTCAACAAATAGAGGAAAATGAACGTGCAGAGCTTCTACTTCAAAGTCTTCCTGATTCATATGATCAGCTCATTATCAACTTGACCAATAATATCCTCACAGACTATTTAGTCTTCGATGATGTTGCAGCCGCTATCTTGGAAGAAGAAACTAGGCGCAAAAACAAAGGAGATAGAAATAGTTCAAACCAAGCAGAGGCGTTGTTGATGTCAAGAGGAAGATCAAGGGAGCGTGGCTCAAGTGGGAGTCAAATGCAAGGGAGGTCCAAATCAAGAAGTAAGAAGACTGTGAAATGCTACAACTGTGGCAGAAAAGGGCACTTCAAAAAGGATTGTTGGTTTAAAAAGGGTATAGAGAACACTGCATAGTCATCAAACCCTCCACATTCTAGTGTACTCTGGAAGTACTCACAATTTTCTGAACTCCTTTTTAGCTCTTAAACTACAGAGTGAGTTAATTGTCATCAATCCTATAACTGTACAAGCAGCTAATAGAGGGAAGATGTTATGTAAGTCAGTCTGTAAAGGTCTTTAATGAAAGATACAGAGGGTGTGCTTTGAAGCTGATGTGTTTATCATGGACTTGAGCAATTACGACATGGTGCTAGGCATCCAATGGCTATCCATGCTAGGGGACATTTTATGCAACTACAAGCATCTTTAGATGTCATTTGATTGGCAAGGCCAGAGAGTGCTTCTTATAGGAGAAAATCCCATCAAATTTTAAGCTATTAAACTTGAACAACTTAACGAGTTGTTGAGCAATCCGAAACAAGTTATTAGAAGTCCATTTATGTAGCTTATGAATTTTGGAAGAGGATGACTTCGCTCTCATTTCCCTAAAGGTTACACAACCTCCTTATCACAGCAATGATACCATGTTAACAAGCCTTGCTGAAGTATTACTGTGACCTATTCAAGGAGCCTGAAGGATTACCTCCATTTAAGGGTCACGATCATGTTGTTCCCTTGAAGGAAGGAGTCAACCCATTACTTTGAGACCCTACAGATACTCAGGGCTGCAAAAGGACGTGCTAGAAAAGATGGTAGATGAAATGTTGGGGACAGGTATTATAAGGCCTAACAACAACCCTTTTGCCTCGCCAATGGTGCTGGTCAAGAAAAAGGATTCCACTTGGAGGTTGTGTGTGGATTATAGAGCTCTGAACAAACTCACGATCAAGGACAAGTACCCCATTCTGGTGGTGGAAGAGTTACTTAAGGAACTAGCAGGAGCAACCATCTTTACAAAAATCGACCTTCGATTGGAATATCAATAGATCAGAATGGGTTCAGTGGAGGAATTCAAAATAGCTTTCAGGACACATAATGGCCATTATGAGTTTTTGGTTATGCCTTTCGGATTAACCAATGCTCCAGCTACATTTCAAAGCTTGATGAATGAGGTTTTTAGAGCACACCTCATGAAATTCATCCTAGTATTCTTCAATGATATTTTAGTATACAGTACGACATCTACAACTCACTATGAACACTTACAAATTGTTTTCGACTTATTGCGACTGCACCAGCTGGTTGTGAAAGCAAGTAAATGTGATACAATATATTTGTCAGGGGCTATGATTTCAATGGTGAGATGCTCAACCAAGTCTTGACCCTCTGCAAGAGATAAGGCTTGTTCTCTCCATAATGGATAATTTGTAGGAGTGAGTTTGAGGGTAATAAAATTACCAACATTGAGTGACAGAGTTGACATGTTGTGTGGTTCTGCTAGTATTGCTGTATGTTCACAACAAGCTCTGATACCAAGAGAAAAATTACAGAGGAAAGATGTATTAAAAGGTTTCTCTGTTTCTTAAGAAAACAACGTGAATCTACAGCAATACATTCTGCAAGGACTGCTGGTTATTATATAGCAATACAAGTTGCTTAAATTGGATACATTAAATAGCCTAATTCTCCGCTGATTTACTTACATAATCAGCCAACATCTCTTTCTGTTTCTGTCTTATTCTCCAACGTAACCTTCCTTGTTGCTGCAGTTGATTTGTTTCTATAATCAACCAATGTCTCAACGTCTCTTTCTATTTCTGTTTTGTTACCATTAATACAAGTGATCCTCACTAATGTTGGCATGAGATATTTGATTCCAAATTGGTTGGACTTGAGCAAGAAAATCATTAACAGATTGACCTGATCCTTGTTTGGGACTATGAAGTGTAGTCCACAACTGATAATAGTTGGCAAGTCCAGTGGTTTGATACCAATTAGCCAAGAAATCCTAGATTTCTTTGGCAGAGTCATAATCTGCAAACTGTATATGAATGGCTGGTACTGAGGTGTTACAAAACCATGTAATAATCTAATGATTTTTACTATCCCAGTCCTCCAAGCGATCTGCAAACTTTGTATCAGATTCATCTTTCTCTTTGGTTGGTTTAATGATATCTCCAATAACAGTACGCCATAGCCTACGACCAATTAAGAAGCTTTTCATTCCTTGAATCCAAAGATTATAGTTTGAACCAGACAAAACAGTTGTAATGGGTTGTGAAATATCAAGTTTTTCCATGATGATGACAGGGAGCAAGGCACACGACAGTTGTAGACTCCAATAATACTATCAGAGACGTGTTTGTATGAATGCCAAAGAGAAGCAGGAATAGATTTATTGCAAAGACATAGAGACCATGGAAGCATATGAGAAATTTTGGATCTAGAGTCTAAGCTCTGATACCATGATAACAGAGACCAGAGAACAATAATAAAGAAAGGTTGCAGAGAATTGTGTATGTATTATTTGAATGTGTCTTTGTACTGAGATACAATAACTATATATATACACAAGAATATGAGTTGTTTAGGAATGAAATATGACAGATACGTAATGAAATATGACACAGATACATTTGATATAGTTGCTAATATTGTGCAAGGCAAATCTCCTATAATCAAAGAAGTCCTATGTAGATGTCTAGTAATCACGCTAACAGTACCAAAAAATAAAGCTTACATTCCTAAAGCTTGCCATCTTGCTTGAAATTTATGTTTTAATTTGTCTTTGGTTGATTCGTACTTGAAAGGATGGATGTGAGAAGAAGTTAGGGAGATGTGGTGCCTATTTATAGAAGTGAAGGGTGATGAGCGTATAGAGGTTCTTAATTTATATATATATATTTATATATATATATATATATATATTTGTCATAATCCAATTTTTGACCCTTTTAATAATGATGATGAAAGTAAAATGAAATAAATAAAGAATGAATTAAAATTTGGGTTAAGGACAGCATGATTGATAAGTTTTGAGACTTAATTGAGCTTGAAATTAATTTAATTAATCCAATCAAGGGTTTAATTGGAGAATTGATAAGTTTTGAGACTTAATTAAGCTTGGAATTCATTTAATTAATCAAATCAAGAGTTTAATTGAAGAATTGATAAGTTTTGAGACTTAATTGAGTTTGAAATTAATTTAATTAATGAAATCAAGGACTTAATTAAAGAAATATCAAAGTTTGGGGTTTTAATTGGGGTCCAAATTGCAAAACTTAAAATCTAAGGACTAGCTTGAAAATGGCGCCAAAATGCAGGGGTTCAATTACAATTTAACTAGGGGCTTAGTTGCAAAACATTCAAATATTCAAGGGCCAAAATGCAAATGGCCATTTCACATCTCAAAACGATGTCGTTTTAAGGGACACTGTTCATCTTCTTCAAACAAGAAACGAACACTGCACGATCCTCATTCCCCCATTACTCCTGCAAACGGTCAGTCACCTCATTATGTGGAGGTGACCGCATGGCATTCTCTGGCTCTATAAAAGCTAGAGAAAGGCCATGCACGCATTGAGGAAAAGAAAAACTGTGAGCGACCGAAAAGGGGAAAAACTAAGAGAAAAGGAGGACCCAGAAGACAAAAACAAAACCAGAGGAGGGTGGACCGAACGAAGAGAGGAAGGAAAAGTGGGGAGACGATCAAGAAGGGAGCCGCCAGGCCTCCCCCCAAGATCTCCCCTCTATCCACCTAAGACTGGTGCAAGGGGAGGAGTTTATGATCAAAGAAGAAAAACCAGGGGAAGAGCAGTCCCAAAGAGTGATCAAGTCCTCGTTGCTCTCAGGCTCCTCTGGATCTCCGGATGGGCCTGAACAACATGTTGCAGTAATGAACGCAACGTTCGCTGCACCATGCTCTTTGGTGCCTATTGATTCATGTTAGAAGTAGCAGTGGAGAATCTGCTCCATCAACGCAGCGTCTCAACAACAACAGCGCAGCAGACCAGAGAGGAAGGAGGAACACGAAGAAAAAACTGGGGGAAGAACTAAAAAAAGAGAGAGCAGAACCGGGGGAGGATGAAAAAGACTGGGGGCTGACTAAAGGAAAGCTAAAACAGAGGAGAGGAAGCGATGTTGGTGGAACAACCCTTCCACACCGCCGTCTTCGTTTGCGAGCAGCAGGAACAGACAAAGAAGGAGAAGAGAGAGAGAAATCGGGAAAGAGAGGACTGACAGACAAGGAACCAGGAGGGAGAAGACATCGTCCGGCCAAAGTTAACCAGTCGTCACCTTCATCTTTATCTTGACCCCGCAGCTGCACCAGCCTCAACAGCTCTTCCATACGGTGAACATCTAACAGTCCACCATTGAAGCAACTATCTCATCTCAGAATAGAAGGGACACGAAGGAGAAAACCAGAGCAAGGAGAACCACTGAAAATAAAAAGAAACAGGGGAGAGTGTCCGGCCAACAAGTAACCCTCTTCCCCCCCATCGTGCTCCTAAGGCCAGCGTTCACCGGTTCCTCAGTCGTGAGAGGTTTCTTCTCCGCCCAAGCTGAATAGTCAATCGTGGGCACCGTCTCCCTCGGCCTTGCCAGGTAAGTTCTTCAGCTTTCTTTCTTTAGGTAAATTAATTACCGTTCGCATGCCTGCGTGAGTGATTCATGCATGCAACAGTGGCAGCCGGGTCACTGGTTTGGACCAGTGACCCAACCTTCTTTTTTTTACCATGCAACATAAATTAAAAACTAAAGAATAAAAAAAAGAAAAATAAAAAAGGTAGAAAAAATAAATAAAAAATAAAAGATGTGTATGCATGAATAAAAATAACATAAATTTATTGGTTTATTCAATGACGCCAGAGTCAAGAATAAAAATACCGGTTTAAATTTATATTATTTTTATTCATTATATTTTATTTTATTTAGCTAGAAAAATAAAAAATATGTGCATGTGTAAAAATAAATTTTTTTTATTTGTTTATTCACTGACGCCAGAGTCAGGAATAAAAATATTGATCCAAATTTATTTTATAGCTACGTAATATTTACCAACGCCAGAGTTGGAATTATTCGTAGTTGAATATTCATTGGCGCCAGAGTCAGGAATATTGCAAGTAAACCATTAGAGCATAAACCAATAAATATTTAGCAATTTAAGACAAAATCAGTAATGCAGTCTGCCTCAGGCAGAACGTTTAAGGGGTGATAATATCTTCCTTTTTACGTAACCAATCCCGTACCATAGAATCTCTGTTGACCAGTTAGGGTTCATAGTAACCATAATACTAGGTGGCGACTCCTTAAACAAGACATTTTTCCCCTAAAAGAACAAGATGCCAGATATCTGTTTTTTTTCTATAATCTATGATTACTTTTTAGGGCCGCCGCGATATCGAGTGTGACAATATTATTTTTTAATAATTGACATGCAATTATCAAAAAGTCTTTCAAGAGACGAAACTTTATCCTTTTAGTTTGGTCCATCATTGCAAAAGCATTCCGAAAGTCTTTATGTAATAATTAACCACCTTATCAACTTGGCTGCAAACATCAATTTGATAAAAAAAAAATTACAAATTTGTTGCAGAAATAAAAAAAAAATCTCTATCAACCAAAGTTTGATGTTTGTTATTTTTTTTATTTTTATATGAAAAGATAAAATAAAATTAAAATAAATAACATGAAAAATAAATAATAAAAAAATAAATAGACCTTCATATATTTCTAAACCAATAAAAAGTTGACACGTGGGATGAAATATTTAAGATATCTTGTCATATATACAAGATCTCATAAAAAAAATCAACCAATAAAATAAAACCATATGGCATTGGAAAAGAACCTAAGAGCCCCTACAAAACTCTATAAATAGAGGGCTTCACCTTAGAAAAAAATGATTTTTGGAGATACAATTTTTTTTTCAAGACAAACTCTTCAAGCAAGGAAACTCTCTCAAAAGCTCTCAATGAATGAAACTATGTTGGATCAAGCATAAACACCCCATAAAAGTTCTTCAACAACACTTTGAAAACAAATCAAAGATACTCTTCAAAGCATCAAATCATTAAATATTAGTATTTTGGTTACTAGAAACCCTAACTGGTTTCAGAGATCGGATATGGGGACTAATTGCATAAAGGGAAGGTATTAGCACCCCAACTACGCCCTACATAAGATAGACTGCATTGTTTAATTATCTGATGTTTGCTAAGGTCTTATTAAGTTTTCTAGTTATTGGTCTATCTACGGTTTAAGAAAAGTTCTTCTCGGTAAGGAGTTTCTTATTTTATCAAGTAAAACCTAATCATTCTAACGTCAATAAAAGGAACTACATTTTTAATATCAGGAATACGCCTTACATATAAGCGTGTAATCCTTAATATTAAAAGAAAACAAAAATGATTTTTTTTTGGAATTTTTTAAATATTGACCTAGTTATCATGACTTTAATAAACTAGTTATTAAAGCCAAAATGCATGCTAAAACATATTTTTTGAAGTTTTCATTGTTGTATGAAAATACAATATGATTGTTTTTAGAGACTTGGTCGTATACATGAAAGCAAGACATCTTTTTTCTTATGCGTAGTTTTTTTGCAACACTTCGGAGAAAACCAGGTATTTTAATATCGGATTTGTATCTTTACAATATAAAAATACAGACCGATATTAATTAAAATTTAGTAGAAAAATACGCAGAAAAATCAAAATTTTTTTGGAAGAATATTAGAATTTTTGAAATTTATTTTTACTGGGCCGGACTCGGCCCAACCATTTTTTTAGGCTAGGCCGGACTTGCCCGGTCCAATGAACAGGGGAGCACTCTCCACTGTTCATATGCAATGTGAATAGTGGAGAACAAAAATGATGAAGAAGAAGAGGAAGAAGGAGAAGGGGGAAGCTGACCTGCGGTGGCTACTGTCGTTGGTGGCGCTACTGGTTGCGGTGGTCCCAGGCGGCATTGTTGAAGTTTTTCTTCTTCTTCCTTGTGCAAAGGCACAAGCCTCTATTTTTCCTCCTCCTCGTCTGCTTTTTTTGTTCTTATTTGTTTCTCTTCCTATCCTTTGGTGTCTGTCTCTTTCTACTATCTCGTCTCTCTCTCTTCTCTTTCATTGTTTTTTTTTTCCTTCTCTCTGTTTTGTTCTGTTTCTCCCCTCTTTGTCTTTGTTCCTTTCTTTTTTTCTTTCCCTTCTTTTCTCTTCTATTCTGATCATGCCCCTCAATTCTCAAAATAACTCCCCCTCTATTTTTCATTCATCTGTAAACCTCCCCTATTTCCTTCTGGTTCTTTCTTCTTCTTTTTCAGTTCGTCCCTCCTCTCTATTTGTCTCTTATCTCTATTCTTTCCCCCTATTTTTTCTTCTTTTTTTTCTCGCTTATTTTTTCAATTCTCTCCTCTCTCTTTGTTTTTGTTCCCTTTTTATCCAAAATCCTCTCTCCTCCTGTTCTGTTCTCTTCTCTCTATACTTTCCCCCCATTCTTTCTTTTTTTCCCACCCCCTTGACCCTTTCTCTCCCCTGGTATTTATAAGTGGAAAACGGGGGAGAGAGGGCTACTACCCCTATCCAGTCATGACATAGGGGCGGGGCGGCCCGGCGGCCGCTGGGCTACCGAAGTTGAAACGTACCAAAGAAGTAAACCAAATAGATAGTCCAAATTATTGCAAATATCATTGTTTGATCAGTCATCGTGTAGAAAAATATTTTGTGCTGAAAGACAAGTTCATGAGGCTACATGAGAAAGAGAATTATTTTTTATGATGAAGTAACAACTTTTAATGTAACACCCTCAACTTTTTTTATGTCATATTCGTTGAAAAAATTAGGAATTTTTTCTTTTTCTTTTTTTCATATAAATATATATCATGATCCCTGATCCCTAACTATCCTGACAACAATTCTAAGCTTATTACTACTATTATTATTATTATTATACTAGCTACCGAAAATTTGGCAGAGTCTCCTCTGTAAATTGACCTTCCCAAGTGTCAACATCAACCTAAAACATAATTTATCCTGCATATTTATGATCCAACCATCCTAGACCTTCTTCAACAAAATCCGATCTCTCATCACATCATCCACTTTGACTTATACCTTCATCATTTTCCATTCTAATAGAAGTGTCATGTTTCTTTTCTCTTCACACATGATGTCATTAAAACAAGCATATTATAATGTTATCTACATGCATACTGAAATTATTTAATGCCTACACAAAAGAGATTTAATTATCTAAAAAGTAGTATATGACTTAACACTAATTACAAGCCTAAAAGATAACTTCAAATCTTATTGAACTAGAATATTACATAATCCACATACCCAAAATATACCTAGTAAATAACTATCCACAAAAGAAGAGAATCAAGGTTGTCCTGCGGTATGAGAAGGACCTACAACAATGCAACATAATTTATTTAGTAATACTAATTTAATTTGTTTACACATATATATAGTTTACACATTTTTTTCTCTTTTAACACCATGAACTCTAATACATTTTCTGTAGACATATTCTTCAACTTTAATTACTTAAGATGACTTTTCCATTATCAAGCTTCATAGTTTTTTTTTTGGATTCGAGGAAACCTCAC
>Ga0325414_1004198_pt1 | contig 15050 bp, 10 predicted proteins | sample PopdelMetagenome_8_FD_206183 | JGI IMG/M metagenome (GOLD analysis project Ga0325414, IMG submission 206183) | Populus deltoides microbial communities from Bellville, Georgia, United States - Leaf-PdKOR-R3 | ecosystem: Host-associated > Plants > Phyllosphere > Phylloplane/Leaf | place: USA...
ATATATATATATGCGCTCTAAGCGTGTAGATGGGTTAGTTATTTGTATAAGTAGTCAGGCGAAGGAGAGAGGTTCATGAACTTGGAATCATGGCTGGCTGGTATGTCTCTATCAGCTGATGACAATATAAAGTGGCGAAGAACATAGATGCATGATGGGAAATTATGATCTCATTAATTTATATGCTCTTCAGACCCATTTAATTTGCTTTTAACATAGTGTTATGACACAGGGAAGTCTAGGGTTTATATATATATATATATATATATATATATATATATATATATATATATATATAGTTTATTGAATAATGGAGCTGTCATGACAGATATCCAAAAGTATGCCACACACAAGTAACTTTATTAGGGCATCTTTTTACATTGAATTAGGTATCTTACCTTGAAAGCTAGTCCTGTGATTACTTCTTAAAGGGAACTTTCTTGTTTTAAGTATAATGTTATCCGCAAGCTTTGAGTATAATTCTTCATTTGAGTACAGCTTTCAGTATAATTCTTCATTTGAGTACAGCTTTGAGTATAATTCTTCATTTGAGTACCGCTGAATTTTACTGAAATTTTAACAAAAATTTTTAAATATATTTTTTTATATTGGACTAAAATTCTAAATTAATCGAATTCTAGAAAGGTTTTGCATACATGTTAGCAGATGCAATATAAATTTTGTTATTTGTTGTTTTTTGATTTTTTTATAATGCAAGGATATTTAATTGGTTATTTCTAGAAGTTTTCTAGTTTTATAAGGATATTTGATAAATAATGATATAGTACAGGGATCTTTAATATTTTAAAATTCTTTTCTTATAAGAATTCTTTATATATCCTAACTACACAAGGAAATGAGAGCTAAAGTATTTAATGATATATTATTTTTGGGTTGAAATATTTCTTTTATTAATCTGAATTATTTTATAGTTTTGTTTGTTGTTTTATTTAATTATTTAAATATTTATTTTCAGTTTAATAATTATGTTTAAAATCAATATTTTAGCATGCTTGCAGTCATATTCCTTGCTATCAGAAAATGATTTCATCATCGAGACTTTTTTTTTTAATTCGAGGAAATCCCACTCCCCAAAAAACGCATTTTGCGAGCGCAGGTAAGTGAGTAAAACCCCGGCTATCCCAAGCTCTTACAAGAGATGCACGCCTTAACTCGAACTCAAGACCTACTATACATATTTCAAACTCTTTATCATCATACTACGCTTCTAATTTCATCGTTGAGATGTTGAAGTGTTTGAAGCATGGTCTACAATGGGATCATTTTTATAGCTTTCAGAAGCTAAGTTCCTATCAGGGGGTTGATGTTAGAAAATAGCATAAAGCTCACCTTCCCCAGAACAGAAACAAATTCCTAACTCACTGAAATGTTTTTTTCTTCTTAGTTCGAGTTCCTTTCTGTTGAACAGGTTATTGATGCACTACGTGTGTTGTTTGTACAATCAAACGAATAACACAGAATTTCCTCACAACCACTAACAGAAAGCAAATCACTAACTCAGTAAATAAATCAAGTGCCTTGACAGCAATACTTCAAGAAACTCTGAACCAGAGGACACAGTACACACGAACCTCGACCCCTGCATGACCCATTCAAAGACGTATAAGGCTGTGACATTCAAAGTGTTTTTGAAAGCAAAACAATAATAATGAGATGAGAGGAGATTCCTCGAAATAAACAGTCTTGACATTCCCATTAAGCTTTTCATCGATGATTGGCATATTAGACAAAGCTGTCGACTCTAAAGGCACGTCTATGGTTTCTTAGAAGTTTGCCTGCTCGGCAAGTTTAACAATGCCAGATCAATATCAGATATGCAACATAGACAGAAGCAGGGGAAAATGCATCACATTACCAGTATACAATAATAATCTTTTTGCACAAATGCACGCGAAGTCAACAGCCTTGCTTGAAAAAGTACAAGAAAAGGTTGCAGTTTTCACTTATAAGAAGGAACAGGTTCATCCCAGCACAGAAAGCACCTCCTTGCGTTCAACCGAGTAACGCCATATTCTTCTCCTCTTCTCCATCCATGTAAGTACTACTATTAAGATCAAATATCAAACCGTGAAACGTTCCTCTTTATTCATAAGTTTATCCAAAACAGAATAGACACAAAAAGAGTACCATTTGTAGAACACCCTCAAATGCTCATTAAGAATTCCAGAAAAGCCAATCGTTAGCATTCCATCGCCAACATCAAGTGTCTCTTCGAAGACCAATACAAATCTCTCATCATCTTCATCCAAAACAAATCACATGGACGACACTGCTGCTGCATACGGATCAAGAACCGAATATGGTATCAAGAAAGCCTTGTGCCAAATCTAAATGACATCATTAGATACTATAATCAAGCAAGAATTACTTACTTGGTTCTGAGAGGCAATGAACGAGACTCCATGGATATTGAATTCAAGAGCATTTAAGACGATAAACATATTGGGTTTAATGATTCTACACATGTTGTGCCTGAAAAAGGGCAGACTGAAAGATCAGGTTTGAGGTGAAGATCATAATGATTACGGATGGCAAACTTTGGTAATCTTGTTTAGCTTTTGAACTGCTCTATGTTCTGTTTCTGCTCCTTTGTTTTAGCCAAAACTCTCCCGGGTAACTGGGAGAGGGAGTAAGATAAGGACAGATTGGAAACTCATCTCATTGTCTAAGGAGAGACTGGATAATTTCTCCCTAGTTAAAAAGGAAGGTGAAGATGACCCAAGAGACCTGAAATCATATTCTGTGTGCGATCCGAAGGCTTATCATGTAATCTTGTTCAATAATTGAACATCAGGAAAGGAGTTTTGCAGGTAATTTTCTTTCAACATCTTTTGCTCTTTGCTGTGACAATACTCAGATGGAAATGTACTGTTTCCCCCCTTTTGCCATGATGGCCCTGCTAGACGAGTTGGACTTGAGAGTTTGGTTAAAGCTACAGCAGGCGTAGAACATATTGACAGAAGAACATGCACTCTCTAAACCTGCTGTGCATTATAGATGTATAGATGCGTTCAGCTTCATAAAATCCTGAGTAAGGGCAAAGGAAAAAGGTCTGCATCGTCATAAATTAATAGCCAAATCCTTCAAAACTATTCTTCATTAGCTTCGCTTGTTATGTTAACTACTTTGCTTCTTGCCTTCCAGGTTTCATGATTAATTATCAATAAATAAAAAGGTGAGCACATAATCAACAAAACTACACTGATAATGAAATAGAATATACTTGGAAGTTTTGGTGTAGTCTACCCCAATTTGACCAAGTGAGTGCAACCTGACTAGCTTCCCCTTGCAAGTCTAAAATGCCGAAAATCATGACATAACAAACCAGATTACCAAAATAATCAACACTGCTCATGCAGTTCATCCCTGTGCCTGAAGCAACAAGCCTCTCCAGCTGGAACGGAAAACCCATTTTTGCTTGTTTGTTGTAAATAATAAACTTGCTTATTAGTCTAGAATCAATGCATCTTGATGCATTGACCCTTCTGTTTACTACCAAAAAAATGAAAGGAACTTGCCGCCCAGAAATAACAATTTGTTCTAGAACTTGAATGCAAAATGCGGTCCCTTCATTTCGAAGATTGATATCACTTACCAGCAATATTCAGACCAAAGATTCCATACCTTCCGGTTAACAATAACGTTCACAACAGAGCATCAGTCTATCAGAAGTTGCTTTTCTGTAACTGAAGCAACCTGCAAGCAACTGCACATTTCTGGTATGCATCTCTGCCATACAGTTTATGACTGAGAATGTCAGAGGTTAATACACTGAAAGTCTATCCCTTAACCTCCAAGTAAAATAACCAATGGCTAAAAATTAACAGTTTTATCAAGCTACTTAGATAATCAGTTTGCAATCTCCATCAGAGTTTTTTATGAAGCCACTTAGATAACTACTTAGTAATCTCACTCAGAAAACAATGCACGGGAGAGCAATTTCCTGGCACAGCTCTCATGAGATAGGTGGTGAATACAGCTGCTACTTGGAATAATTTCGAGATCAAAGACCTAGAAAATAAGGACACTAACTTGATTCCAAAGCAAACAGAAGATATTAGCAGAATATTAAAGTCATGGCTTCAAGGCTGTTTTGATATGTGGCAATTTAACAAAACAGACTAAAAATCAACTATATACGTTTAAATTTTTAAACAGACAAAGTTTTCTACTAACAATACAGTAAAAAAAATAAGGAAGCCAGAACCATATAGACAGAAAGTAACGCCTGAAGCCAAAATAACCATCAAAACTTGCATTAATTCAAACGATAATGTCTTTATTAAAAAATGGTAATGCGGTCTTCCATATGATTTAGCTCTATGAAAGGCTACACATTAGACAATCAAAATCCTAACATGAAGCATCCAATGGCAGAAATCATAAAAGCGGCAATACCAATGCCTATGCCGAGACAACAATACGCTAGAGTTACATAAGCCAAACTTGCAGTGCTCATAATCTGCCTACTACTTTGGTGTTTTACTCAAATACTTCTTCAAAACATCCATAACAGAACCAAAATCAGCCTTGACACTCACAGGCGGGTTAGCAAACCTACAAGCCATTTCCTTAATATTATTCGAGTGATAATCAATCTTACTTTGAGTGAACTTAAGCCCATGGGCAGTACTAACCACCACTGTCCGATCAGTTGGACCTATAACCCCACTCTTCCTAAGCTTCATCAAAGCCGTCAATGCCACTCCTGTATGTGGGCATATAAACATCCCCGTCGAATCCGCTTGCGCCATTGCATCCATTAACTCCTCCTCGGTAGCCTCTTCGACAATCCCATTCGATTGTTTCAGCGCATAAACAGCTCTATCAATTGAAACAGGATCGCCAATCTGAATAGCAGATGCAAATGTACCACTGGCTTTTACAGCTTTAAATTCCTTCCACCCTGACTTATAATACAAGTAGAGAGGATTGGCATTCGCGGCCTGTGCACAAACAAGCCTTGGAATCTTATCCACAAGCCCCAACTCTTTGCACATATGAAACCCTTTATAAAAAGCATAGATATTCCCCAAATTCCCACCAGGAATAACAACCCAGTCGGGCACTTCCCAATCAAACTGCTGCAAAATCTCTATGGCAGCAGTTTTCTGCCCTTCTATCCTCAGACTATTTAGCGAATTGGCTAAATAAATAGGCAACTCAGACGTAACCTCTCTTATCAACTGCATACAGCCATCAAAATCAGTATCAACACTCAGAACAAAAGCGCCATTGGCAATGGGCTGCACGAGCTGGGCAATAGAGATCTTATTAGCAGGCAAAAATACAATAGAAGGAATACCAGCAGAAGCACAATAAGCAGACAAAGCAGCAGAGGTGTCGCCTGTCGAAGCACAGCCAACACCAAAAACAGGTTTGTTCATTTTTCTCAATCTATTAACCTGACTAACAAGAACAGTCATGCCCAGATCTTTAAAACTCCCTGTATGGCTAATCCCACAATGTTTAACCCACAACTCATTCATCTCAAGGAAGTGTTTACCAAGCCTTTCAGCCCAGAAGAGATTAGAGTTGCCCTCAAAGGCACTGACAATATCATCACTAGAAATCTCAGGCAAGACCCATTCTTTCTTGGACCACACACCGGAACCATAAGGCCAAGTGGTCTTGCCAACGCGAGAGTCGAAGAGGGCACGCCAGTAGGAGCCAGGAAAGGCTTTGAGGGCGGAGATGTCGTGTTGGACATCGAGGAGGCCACCAGACTGGGATCGGTAGACGATCTCGTCGAGGGAGTAGGACTCTGTGTTGGTGACAGGGTCAGCGTTGAAAGGGACGTATTTGGCGGAGAAGTTCTGGTTTTGTGGTGGGTTTGTGAGGTATTGGCGGCGGGCTTCGTCGCGAATGTTGTTCCCTTTGCTTGCGGTGCTGGCGGGGGTATTGTTTGAGGAGGAGGAGGAGGAGGAGGAGGAGGCTTTGACGGAGAGAGAACAAGGGGTTGGTGTGGGAGTTCTGGGTTTTGAGGGAAGCTTGAGATTGGTGGAGAAGCTGGGAGATTGGAGAAGATATGAAGAAGGCATTTTTAGAGAGAGAGAGAGAGAGAGAGGTAATCGGAAATGGACTTTGCCTCCCCTTAGATAGATAGATCCTTGTATAGGGTCGCGACGGAATTAAAATTTAGAGAACCCTCTCCCCATATCAGATCTTCAATTTATTCAAACAGATCCTTCATCTTTTTTAGAGTTGTGCAATGAAGTGAAAACACGGAGTCTCCTCATGAAAAATACTTTTTAAAAATATAAATTAAATGATTTGGGAAAAAAATAAATAGAACTCTAAAAGGAAGGACCTAAGGTAGCAATCAAACTGATACTTCAAACAACATCAAAGATAAAGACAAACAATATTTTCTTGTAGGCAGCCGCAATGTCTACAGTTTGGTACGGCCGCCGCTTCCTTCTTTCTATCTCGTCTAATTTTATCATTTAATAAGGTTTTGTTTAGAAATGTAATTGCATTTATGTTATAAAGTGTTTTTTATTTAAAGATGTATTAAATTATTATTTTTTTTATTTTTTAAAAATTATTTTTGATATCAGCGCATCAAAATAATTTAAAAATACCAAAAAAAATATTAATTTAAAAAAAAAATTAAAAAATTTCAAAATTTTTTAAAAGTGCTTTTAAAATACAAAAACAAATAGAGAACTTTTCCATGTGGTCACACCCCGCTTGTTAAAAAAATTAATTAATTTTTTTATAGTTTTTAATATATCAAAAATAAATTTTAAAAAATATTTTTTATGAAGGACATTTCAAAAAGCAATAAGTATCATAGTATCGCACTCTAACTTAAAGCTCATAAAGCTTTATTCTTTAACAAGAATGAAAAAAACTGAGAACACTAAATTAATTAATTAGAAAATCTAGAAAAAAATCCAGTTTAATTTGGTTTTGTTTTTATTGATCTAAAATTGATTAAATCGGACCGAACAACCTTAAACCGTATTACAAAACGCTCATATGTATAAAAAGAAAAACACAAAGCAGCTAACCTTCAGAAGTAGTTTAACTAGTCAAGTCTTGAATTTGCTCCTTAATGATCATGAGTTCGAGTCCTTTTAGGACTACTAGGGGCTTACATGATTGTTAACTTCAGAACCCATGGGATTAATCGAGATGCGTCTAAATTAACCTGGACATCCATTCTAATTAAAAAAAAAAACACAAACCAACTTGCTCGAGCCTTTTTTGAGTAATCTGCCTCTCCTATTCAAATCATTATTTAACAGCTTATAACATCCATGAGATGCCAATTGTCTTGGGAGTTGGTTTAGATTTAAAAAAATCTCTTGGGAAATTTGTGTTGCTTTCGGCAGGATGATGGGTGTGTGTTGCTTTTGGACGTGTTGATGGGTGTGTGGCTTTTGGACGTGTTGATGGCTTGCACGGCCATTTGTTGAGCTGTCGTGGTCAGGGGAGGGTATTCTTTCAGCCATTTGTTGAGCTGCTGTGGTTTTTCAAAATTGTGTTCTTCTTTTTACAGGGCAATTAAGGAGGTTGAAATATAGCTTGAGAGAAGCTGGTGATGAATTTGTTAAAAGTTCTTGCAGGTCTCTCTCTCTCTCTTACCAATATATATATATAAACTTGTTCCCCTATCCTGGATCATATATTAACATCTCAAAAATATTTTATCATTCTGATCACTTAAATGTACATTTCAATATTTGAAACAATATATATAACTTAGTAAGAATATTAACATTGAACATAAAAAATATAACTAAAATGTATATACCTTGACTATATCAGAATGGCAAATAAAAGAAATCTCACTATTATTGACGGGTACTAGAGAGACTTGTAATACAACAAAATATTAATAAAAATAAACTAAAATGTCACAACTATGTTCATAGAAAGAGAATTCAATAAATTCTATTTCAATCTTCTCGTTTTCTTTTTCTTTTTTCAGAACTTATTTTTTTGTATTAATCTTTCTCATGTATCTAATTTCTTTTATTCACATTAATGTTGACATCAGTTACAATAATATCATTAACCTCCTTTACTCTAAGGTGGCCAATCAATGTTGATAACTTGATATCGTCCAACCGATATCATTAGTCTTCACTACATGATGACAAGTCAAGATTCTTATCAATACTTATCACTCTAGTATCATTAGTCTTCATACTTTTGAACAACTAATCAATACCGATATCGATCCAATCGATATCAATAGCCTTCACCACATAAAAGACTAATCAAGAATCCTTCGATACCAATCAAACCTAGTATCATTAGTCTCTATTGCCCGGATGATTAATCAAATACTTTACATTTACACTTTTTTCTCATTTAATATCGATATCAGACCAACTAATATCATTAGTCTCCATAACATGGAAACTTGACACGACCAAAAGATTGATATCTTCTTTCAAGTGTAAGAGTATCGAAGTAATAAATAATCCGGCAAGACCGGGGTCGAATCACAGGGAGGTTAACTATATAAATTTAGTTAACAACAACAACAACAATAAGTTAAAGAGGACTTTGAGATGTAAGATTAAAATGAGGATTAAACAATGATAAAAACAAATGTCAAGGTTAGAGGATCCACTAATGGTATTTCAAACAAGTATAGTATAAACTCTTTTTATTACTCAACTGAAAACCACACATAAAGGAGGTCCCAATTGGATGATTTGTCATTAATAGCTCATTATAAATTGTTAACATGATCATATTAATTATCTTATTTAAGTAATACCAAACTTTTAAATATTATCAGGAATTCATGATGCTAACTTATGTTAACAACAAATCAAGTTCCTTTCATAGCACAGGTGTAAGTTATACCATACGGTTGGGCTATGAAAGTGTCAAGCATTTGTTGTACCAAGTGTTATACAACGCAAATCTAGATTAACCATTTAACAAGTAAGGTATTAAGAGTTAATAAGATAAAAATGATAAGACATGTTAATAGCAAGTTGTTTTGGATATAAGCATTGAAGTCCATATTGAGTTTATATTATACTTATTCTTACATAATTAGTGTAACATTTTCATCTTAACATAATAAACTTAGCTAAACATAATGAAGAGGAGAAATATAAATAAACAAGATAAGAACATAAATAAGATACAAGTTAACTAAGTATAGAAAAGGAAATGAAAAGCATAAACATGATATTAATGAAAGCAAAATTTAAGCATTACAAAAATATAAAGAAAGAGAGAAAGAGAGAGAGCAAGAGTAAGATCTTGATCTGAACAACTAAGCCCCTAAATGCATGGTAAATGCCTCCTTTTATAGGCCAAAATTTAAAACTATTGATTTGATGACTAATTGTTGAGTGGGTGGCTAACTCTTGACTTGGTGACAATCTTTATCTTCTTGTCTGAACAAAACATCATTTTTAACGTCAAAATGCGAACAGATTTGAATCATGAAAGTTCTAGGAAATTGTCTCATCTTTCCAAGGAAAAAAATTGAGGTCATTTGGACTTCTAGAACTCGAGATATGAGCTGAACACTAAACAATGTCTGGGCTGCAGCACAGATTCAGACTTCTCTGTTGTTGCTACAATTTGGACTTGAAAACGATCTTTTTAAATCTTGGACTGCCATGAAAGTTTTAGGCCTATGTCTTATCTTTCTATCCATATAAAGCAGACATAAATCTAAGATCCACAGCTCTAAATATGACCCGATGACCGAATAGTGTTCCAGTTTGGACTGAACCAGCATCTCTTTTCTAAGTTTGGTCCTCTCTTTATCCTTTCAATTTCAGTACTTAAACTCATCAATCAATCATTTCATTTATGTGATAGGCCTGCATTTAAGATGAACATTTACCATAAATTAAAGGTATTTTATGGTATCAGACTTGTTATTATAAAACATGCTTTAGTTAAGGAGTTATTGATACTTCAAGTGCAAAATGATGATATAAAACCTTGATAAAAATGCACTTTTAAGTACTAATCACTCACCCCAACCAGCTTATTACTAGTCCATAGTAATCAAAGCATTAAAATAGAAAAACAATTTGTAAATTCCACAAAGCAAGGCATTCATTATTCAACTTCCATTAATCTATCTAGATAAACAAACTCTCATTAAATTTATATATATGCTCAATACCTCTTAAACAAGATATTAATAAACCTTTCTTTTGTGCTCAATATATCAACACATAGTTATAGGGCTTTATTTGGAAGAAAACAAAATTTTTGTTCTAATGTTGAAGGTTAACTTCTTTGAGTTAGGATTATTATCTTTTTCTTCTTTTCTTTTCTTTTTTTTAATATATATTCATATAACTTAAAACACAATGCATTTTTAACCCATATAACGAGCTTTCGGCTAATGACTCCCAGACCAGTTGGTCTTAGGGCATTAGGTGTTGAGACACCTCTACGAGCTTAGTAACTCGGGTTGTAGATACTGATACGTAGGTAGTGCAATGTTTGATTCTCTTAAGCTTTTCTCCTCAACCCATGTAACAAGCGTTGGACCAATAGCTCCCAAGTCAGTTGACTTTAGGGTATTAGGTGTTAAAACACCCCTTCGGGCTTAATAGCTTAGGTTAGAGAGGCTACGAAACCAAACTTCTCTATTTTTTATTATCATGATTATATATATATATACACACACTATCCATTTTCCTTAGTTGTTACCTTTAACAAAAGAACATAAATAATAAAATAATCTAATGTGCAACCCACAATCATATGTTAAAGTATGTGTGTAAATGAAGGTTTAAGAATACTTGTTAAATGAGTATATAAGCAGAATTAAGTGATAATAATACGAGAGTTTGTAATCCTGAATATTTCAAGAAGTATTCTGATAGACCTTGTTAAGAATGTTTATTAAGATGCGTCTCAAAAGTCACTTTAACAAAAGAACTCCTTTACTCTGCTATCCTATTAACAACAGTTTTGCAAATGGTCTATGAAATAGAAAACACAGTTAGTTAATTTTTTTTTAAATATCAACTACTACCCTTTCCCCCTAACCAAAACGAGACATTGTCCTCCATGTCTTAAGGTAGAAAGATAGAGTATAGAAGACATCACCTGAAACAACAAACACTGACAAACCTAAAACACACTTAAACAAATATAAGAAACAACAAAACAAAATAATAAAACCAAAAGACACAAAGTTTTTACAAACAAAGGCTCAAATCCAATCTAAGCTTTTTACGGCTTTCCTTAGTTGACCAATTTATACGACTCATAGAGGGATCAATTACGGGGATAAAAGATTGTAGATGGTCAATCAATTGTTCAGTAGTAGCAGCAGAGATTATAATTTGTCATGCTGAAGATGTTAGAAATTCCTGTTCCACAGCATGATTAAGAAAAGACAACAACTTATCATGAAAACCATTAACATTTAACAGACCTATGGGTTTATGGTGAATGTACAGTTGGGCCCAAGAGGAAATATGAAATATCTCTTCTAATATGCCTAGACCACCTGATAAAGCAATGAAGGCATTAGCATGGTTAAACATTGCATTCAGTCGATCAAACATTGTGGAGACTTGTAGTTTCTCTCTAATTGTTTTTCCAATGATGTCCCTTTTTACTAAAGCTTTGGGAACTACCCCCAAAACTTGACTACCTCCTAAAAATGCAGTTATTGACACACTCTCCCCATTAACCCAAAGCTACCTCCCTCATACACTAAATGAATCTTTCTTTCAGCTAGTACCTGACCAAGAGGATTTGCTGATTCTAAAAACTCTATTTCCTTCCCAGGAGTGGATCCACCAAAAACACAAATATTTCTTATGTGATGACTTAAAGAATCTGCCATTTTTACACACTTTTATATCTGCTGAATGTATAGGTTGAGTAGAAATGAAGGGAAGGGAAGGAAGAGTCAATAGAAGATTATCTAAAGAGATTATCTAAAGATCCCTTACTCAGGCCGTCCTTAATGAATTGTATTTTATCTTCATGGTTTACAGATACCATCCCTAAAGAACGACATGTTGCATTACAAGTCCATTTGGCACATCTATGGCAGACTTTCAGTCGTTTTGCACAACGTTTCTTTGTAAAAGTGCTTTTACCTATTCCAGGCATGTATGAAATGAAAGAATTGGAGGACTCGCCTGATAATCGAACCTTTGCTTCAATTAGCCAGCGAACATCTTCAGGAATTCCATGATTCATTAACAACTTTAATCTTGCACATCTAGCATGATAAATTTTTGAAATCGCATTCTGAGGCAGAGCGGGAAAATACTTTTTTAATTTTTCAAGAGTGGTGTCCATTTTCAAATGAGAATTGGAGAACAAATTCAAAGAAGGGAGAAAGAGCAAAGAATTGCACAAATATATACACAGATATCAGTTATCATGAAAGAACCGACTTAAGAGTCACGGAGTACCGTTATCCGCCATTTGACTGGGTAAGAGAGACTAGCAACACAAAATTCACACCAAAACAAAACACAAAACAATGTGAGAAAAAGAATCAATCTTTATATACAGGATCAGTTAATTCAATAGAGTCATTTTCAACTGAAATATTGTCAAAGTAAACTTTTAAACGATATCCATTTACCTTGAAAACATTGTCATTCTTTGGATTTTCGATATCACAGGCTCCATATGGATACACATGTTTTATAATACAAGGACCGCTTCATCTTAATCTTAGTTTTCCAAGAAATGAATGGAGTCGAGAATTATAAAGCAAGACTTTTTGACCAACATTGAATGTTTTTCTCAGTATTTTCTTGTCATGAAACTCTTTGATTCTTGCTTTATGAATTCTTGAATTTTTATATGCATCATTTCTTATTTCCTCAAGCTCATTTATTTGTAATTTTCGCATTTGACTAGCATTATCAAGGTTTGAATTGAAAGCTTTAATAGCCCAATAAGCTTTATGTTCAAGTTCTATAGGCAAGTGACAAGATTTTTCATAGACTAGTCTATAAGATGACATTCCTAATGATGTTTTATAAGTAGTTCGATAAGCCTAAAGTGCATCATTAAGTTTTAAAGACCAGTCTTTCCGATTAGGGTTCATTGTTTTCTCCAAGATCTATTTAATCTCCCTATTAACAAGTTCTACCTGTCCACTAGTCTGAGGGTGATAAGGGGTGGCAACTTTGTGTGTGATTCCATATTTCTTCATTAAAGACTCAAATGGCTTGTTGCGGAAATGTGTTCCACGACCACTTATCATGGCTCGAGGGATTCCAAATCGACTCAAAATATTTTCTTTTAATAACTTTATCACTATTTTGTGATCATTATTTCGACTTGGAATTGCCTCTATCCATTTTGAAACATAATCTACTGCAACTAATATGTACAAGAAACCAAATGATGGAGGAAATGGACCCATGAAATCTATACCCTAATATTTAAAGATTTCAATGACAAGAATAGAATTTAAAGGCATTATGTGACGTTTTGAAATAGATCCCAACTTTTGATAATTTTCACAAGTCTTGCAGAATGTATATGAGTCCTTGAACATGGTGGGTCAGTAAGATCCACTTTATAAGATTTTTACAGTTTTTTTCTTGATGAGAAATGACCCCCGCATGCCTCAGAATGACAAAATTTAATGCATTACTTACCTCATTGTCAGGAATGCATCTTCGAAATATTTGATCGGGACAATATTTGAATAAATAAGGGTCATCCCAATAAAAATTCTTCACTTTGTTCAAGAACTTTTTTTGTCTTGGGTACTTCAATGAGCTGGCAATTGTTTTGAAACAAGAAAATTAACAATATTAGCAAACCAAGGCATTGTAGAGACAGAAAGTCAAGATTCATCAGGAAAGTAGTCATCGATTGGTGTGATGTCAGATATTGAATCTGTTGTTAATCTTGACAAATGATCTGCGACAACATTTTCGATGTCTTTCTTGTCTTTGATTGTGATATCAAATTCTTAAAGTAACAAAATCCACGACACCAATCTAGCCTTAGAATCTTTCTTAGAAAGAAGATATTTCAATACTGCATGATCACTAAAAACAACAACAGGTGAGCCAACAAGATAAGACCTGAATTTCTCACATGCAAATACTGCTGCAAGTAATTCTTTTTCAGTAGTGGTGTAATTCATTTGAGCACTATTTAAAGTTTTACTTGCATAGTAAATTACATAAAGTTTCTTATCTTTTCTTTGTCCCAAGACAGCACCCACGACATAATCACTAGCGTCACACATTATTTCAAAAGGTAATAACTAATCAGGAGGTTGAATGATAGGAGTAGAAGTAAGCAAGCTTTTAAGTTTAACAAAGGCTTTTTCATATTGTTCAGTCCATTCAAAAACATTTTTCTTTGTTAGAAGGTTAGACAATGGTTTAGATATTACACTAAAATCTTTGATGAACCTTCTGTAAAAACCAGCATATCCTAAGAATGATCTAACATCTTTAATAGATTTTGGTGTTGGCAAGTTAGCAATTAACTTGATTTTAGATTTGTCAACCTCAATTCCTTTCGATGAAACAATATGACCAAGTACAATGTCGTTTGTTACCATAAAGTGACATTTTTCCCAATTCAGTACAAGATTCTTCTCTTCACACCTGTTCAAAACCTTTTCCAAGTTAGTTAAACAATCATCAAATGAATCACCAAAAACAAAATCTTAAGAAAACATTCAACTATATCACTGAATATGCTAAGCATGCATTTTTGAAACGCGGCTAGTGCATTACATAATCCAAAAGGCATTCTTTGATATGCAAAAGTAACAAATGGACATGTGAAAGTAGTCTTCTCTTGATCTTCCAATGCAATTTCAATTTGTTTATAACCTGAATAGCCATCTAGGAAACAATAAAATTCATGACCTGCAACTCTTTCTAGGATTTGATCCATGAAAGGTAAAGGGAAATGATCTTTTCTAGTCATTGAATTAAGTTTCCTATAGTCATTGCACATGCGCCAACCAGTAATAGTCATAATTGGAATTAACTCATTTTTCTCATTTGTTATCACAGTGACTCCAGACTTTTTGGGTACAACTTGGGTAGGACTTACCCATTTGCTGT
>Ga0325414_1004199_pt1 | contig 15050 bp, 10 predicted proteins | sample PopdelMetagenome_8_FD_206183 | JGI IMG/M metagenome (GOLD analysis project Ga0325414, IMG submission 206183) | Populus deltoides microbial communities from Bellville, Georgia, United States - Leaf-PdKOR-R3 | ecosystem: Host-associated > Plants > Phyllosphere > Phylloplane/Leaf | place: USA...
AAATATTTTTTATTATTTCATTAAAATATGTGCAATTTCATCACGTACGAAATCTATTCAACAAGGACTATATTTTCCATGGTTTCTTAAACGCGCACCAACAAAAACTGAATTTTTTGTTACATCATCAAGCGATCTCCTTCTAATTTTTCGAATAAAACACAATTAAAAATAAAAATAAAAATAAAAATTGAATTTTTTTTAACTGGGTCGAACCCGGCAAGAACATAATTGAAATTGCAATTAAATTCACAAATGCTACGTCATCATGCGATATCCTTCTAATTTATATAGTGTTATTAAATAATATTAAATACTAGTTTTTCAAGTAAAACACAATTTAAAAATAAAAATTTACCAGGTCAGACGCGGTCTAGTCAATAGTTGAAACACTATTTACGTGAACAATACCATGTGAATTGACACTGTTCACGTGACCAGTGCTCACGTGAATTAATTAACCTTATCATTAGATACGACCGCATAAAAAACAGCTGAAAGCTGTTTCTCACGAACCAGCGGTTTTAACAGCCCCACATATACAATAATATACATTTTATTGTTACCAAACATATTATTTACACTATTTACTTGAAAAGCAGCCACAAGCAACGTAAACAAACCGCCTCTTAATGGGGTGAGGGAGTGTGGGTGTCAACAAAATGGATGGGAGAATCTAGTGACCACCGTTACAGTTTGTTTACAGGAAAAGGAGTTATTTTTCACACCAATCGTTTAGAAAACCTAACCTTATTTTTTAAAATATTGAAAATAATCTCGGAATTCAAGAAATCAATTGAAAATAAATCGAATTAAAAAAATCGGAACCTTATAAAAGCATGTGTTTTCTTTTTCCTTTTCTTTTTCTTTTTTTTTTTAACAAAAACATGTTTTTTTTTTATGAGAAATATTTTTTTAGATAAAAAGATATTATAATCTTAGAAGCAAGTTTTAATAAAAATATCATGAAATGACAATTTTTATTCTAGTATATTAAAAAAACAAAAAAATAAAAATCATCAAGAAAATTTATAATAAAAACATAACACAATAAATATTTTATTTATATTAAATATTCATGAGCAATTGTTTTTTATAAAAAATATACATATTAGATTCACAATAATCAATGATTAGAAAGTTAACAATCCCTAACATTATTTGAAATTATAATAATTATTCAAACATCATTTTAATAATTTTATATTAAAATAATTTTATAATAAAATAAAAGATAACAAAAGATAAGGGCCATTTTAAAAATAAAACCAGGCGCGCCCGGGTTGGAAGGATAAGTTGGTGTGCTTGGACCAAAATCAGAAGGCCACATGTTCTTGGAGTTTGAAGGTTATGTAAGCTTGTCTCGCCTTTTGTTTTAAGAATTGACGACACGTTGGCCACCTTAATTAATTACTTGATAGGAAAATTTTACTTCATTTTTCTACTTGAGAGCTTCCACACATAAATCAACTTGGGATTTTACCATCAGATTTCAAATCCAATAACATCCCAAATTAATGTTGATAAATACACAGAGAATCCTCCACTAACCATAGGTCGCACAACATTTGACTACTCAGGATTCTGAAGAAAAGCTTGGATTATAGCATTATAATTATAAAGTGGAACTATTCGAAAAAACTGTAATGGTTCCAAGAACATCATGGAAACCATTTCAGAAAAACTTCATGAATGCATCAATGCTTCTGCATTCACTCAAAGGCCTCGCAGTAATTGATTCATTTTATTAGCTCAGACCTAATTTCCATTCCGTATCATGTTTTCTCAACAAACCAAACATTTAAACTTTAAAGCAGCACTGCACATTGAATAAGGCCTAAGCAATGCTGCCTTGTAATGCTTAACTCTCCCAGTCACTGATCCTTGATTAGTTAAATTTGACCCTTCATCAATGTAACCAATGCGCTTGTTTTACAGCTTAAAAATGCTGTGACAACCAAATTTTTACATAACATTGACAGAGGTACATATGGTAGAAAAATAAGGATCCGTTTCAAGAATAAAGCCCGATATGTTGTGTTCAGATGCATAAAATATTCGAAGTCCATTAGCCAAGTCGTTTTTAACTTTTTATATCTTCTCGGAACCACAAGGACAAGGTGATCTACCTCTCTAGTCCAAAAAAAGAGACCTCCTAGCAAGATCAACCATGTCAGCTTTGCTTTTGCACCTAGCAAACAAAGATCAATTGATAACATATATTCCGAATATCCCACATGTATAGGGAAATCTAACAGTGACAGGGGTTGTCATGTTATGTTCTAATTGCAGATTGCAGAAATAAAGTTATTAGGCAATAGACTTTCCTATGCAAAGAGAAAATTATTAGCTTTTTTAGGAATAAGAATAGAAGAGAGGGCATTCATCCAGTCATCATGGCATGGCATCATAAGAAACTGAATTCTTGGATCCTAAGACACCTCTTATTTCTAAATATAAGTGGAAAGAAATGACAAAGAAAAAGAAATAAAAGACAAACACAACAATTTAACCAATTAAAATGCACCCTGCCAACTTAAACTGCAATATTTCTCTCATTAAATTCTATTTCTTTTTCTTATTTGTGTTCTTTTGTGGTTGTCCTTCGAGCCCCTCATCTGTATTAGCTTCACTTATTCTCATTGGCTCTGTAGCAACACCATAAGACTACTCAAGAATAATAGTACTCCTATAATTTTTTTTCTGTTTGATCCTTGTCAAGTTTTAAAATAATGCACCTGGCCTACAGTCCATTTAGTCAAGAACCAATAAGTTAATCAGTTCGACCACAAAAAGAAAATCTTAAGACAAAGGTGCACTGAAGTGGACTGCAAGAGTTGAGGGGGGAAAGACCTTGAATGCAAGGATCCTAGGAGCTGAAGAACAATTGAAGAAAAATCAAGCATGAGATCCAGGCAAAACATTTCAAGTAAAATAGGCAGGTTTCTTTCACCATATTTGTCAAATAGCTAGAGTGCAGGATTTAAAGCAGACAGGTTAATCTATTGCAAACCCAGACTCATCAAAATCATATGATTCTAATCACTATTTTCTTAATATAATCGAATAATTGCTTTAATTGGTTTGCCATTTCAACATGTTTCTCTATATCACCTATTCTACTTGAAAGATTTTTATATGACCATTAAATTTGTGCATGCAGTTTTCTTCTCCGGAACAAATAAAAGAGAACAGTTGTGCATCACCTGTATAAGGACCTTTTCCCCATAGTTCTTTTTAACAGCAGTCCTAAACTCATCTAGAAGCTCTGCATATTCTTAAACTACAACAAATAACAAAACAAAAATCTCGAGATGTAGAATGATTTAAAATCTAGAAAAGAAAAGAAGAAATATCAGTCGATTGGAAATGGAATAAAGTAAAATTACTCTACCTATAAAGTTACCCTCTTTTGTCCAAGCCTAATGTAGAACTCATCATTCAACAACTTCTCATTGTTTGTGCCAACATCAATTGCTACAGGCAAACACTGCATATATTGAATACAATTGGAAGGTTTTTGTAACTAAATAGCAAGGGACAACTCATAGCTCTAGTAAGACAGTAATTGAGGCGTGTCTAAATAATATAAAAAAATTGAGTGAATAAAATTGTTGTACATTTGATAGAAAATTTATCCCTTTTTCTCTGGAACCAGAAGCTTCCAAACTCATCCATCCAAAAACACAAAGAATATCAAAATCAAATATACCAGTGGTTAGAATATGTCAAACCTTACTGCAAAGGGACGTAATCCTCCTAATGTTGTCTAAAGAGAGTTTTCCTATTGGGATCCCCATTCCTTAACAAATGTAAAACAATCGCATCAATCAAATTAACGATGATCCACTCGTTAAGAGATAAGAAGTGGTATGCACATCCAATTTGTAAATAAATTTATGAGCATCAATACCTCGCAACCAAGATCCCCAAGCCCTAAGATACACTCACCATCAGTAACAACAACGACTTCGATATTTCTCTCCAGCCAATTCTTCGATGCTTTAAGAATATTGCCCCTGAAAAATCCATTTTTTGCTAAATACTCCATAATTGTTTAGAAAATAAAAGAAAAAAACTATAGAAAATCCATGTAAAAAGGTGCACATGAATGAAAATGAACAAATGTTATTGTGATAGCAATTATTCAAGCATCATTGCAGGTTGTTGGAACTAAGGGTGTTGAAATACAATATTCTGTACAATGGTTCTATTGGGTAATGAACTTCAAATGTATAGTCTAAATCTTTCCTTCTTAAGAGACGAGTTTCAAACTTTTGCAAGTATAATTTTATAATAATATACCATCCCATTATTTCATCAAGAATGCAAGAAATTTCCCCAAGGCTTTCGAGTTGAAAAGTAGCTTTCATCTACTGCTCATGGCTGTTTTGTCCTTTAGCTCCTGTCAATCATGTATTCCTTCATCATAATTCATCATGTAAAATCTGGGCTATTAAAACAGAAAGCGAAAGGGCATACACCATAGAAGACAATTTTCTTTTTTTAAAAAAGTTCATTTGTGCCCAATGACCCTAAAACAAAACCTAAAAGCAAAGCAAAGAAGAGATCAAAAACCTTTCTTCCTTGGATGACAACCGATCCTCGAAGGAAAAATCCCCACCCTTTTTCTGACACGGAGAGGCGATGTGTTTGGTGATGCATAACAAGGGCTGGGGATGGGTTTGATGATAGTTGGTGGAAAGGGAAGATCGACATGAGAGGAAAATTGTATGTTGGTGTCTGTCCCTCACCCTATTTTGAGACAAAAACACAAAAATGAAAAAAAAAAATTATGATAACAAACAAGCCACGTTGCCAAGAACTCAACTGCACACACAAACCAAATATCCTGGGAGATCAATAAAATTATCAATGAAAAACACTGTTTAATCCACAGTGTGCATTGATTTCTTGATCTGTTTTAGTGTTTTTTTATATAATTTACAGTGTAATGTAAGTGTAAGTGCAAGTGCAAGTGCAAGTGTAATAGTAATTTTAGGGCTCTTACTACATAATCAATCCACTTTCTAATTCTGGACCCCAAAACCTCACTTTTGAACTATTAGGCCCAAACTAGGTCTCAGAATAAAATAGCTCGTTTTGCTATTCAAAAGAAGTCGACAGAACCCAAAAAAATAAAACGTTTTGGCATTTCAATCGTGCGAAACCCGCAAAGGGTAAAAAAAATAATAATAATAATCAAATAAAAATCTCTTGTCTCCTGCTTCTTTAATGGCGCTTTCTCATTCTCACTCACAGGTGATCTCTCCTCTCTAATTTCCCTTTTTTCCCTTCCGATTACTCATTCTTACTCACTGATCTTCGAAGTAATGTTTTCTAATCATTTAATTCATGTTCCCTTAGCTTATTATTCTTGTTATTATCTAATCGCGTCTTAATTTTTAAAATTCTGGTGTTTTCTATAGATTTTTTAATTATTATCGAGATTATTATGATAATGGAGGTGGATTTTGTTACAAGTGGAATATTAGAAGAAGAATTGCCTCTTGAAGTTGAAGAGAATATTCATGTAAGTTTCATTTTATTTTAACTCACTGTTTTATTTTAATATCGATTTTTTTGGCTTTTTTTTTTTTGGATTTTCTAGTTTTGAGAGCTGAAATTTCTGTTTAGAAGCACGAATTAGATGTATTTTTCGTCAAAATTGCTGCTGCTGCTTATTATTATTATTTATGTTAGCCAATAACATAAATATTATTTCCATTTTTATAATTTGCAGGATAATTATAATTTTGAGGGCGAAAGATGTGGGATATGCATGGATATTGTTATTGACCGGGGCGTTCTCGATTGTTGCCATCACTGGTACATGTTATTTTATTATTATTAATTCAACTTCTTTCTTGCTATTTCGTTTTACTAGAGAGAGATGAAAGTTTTGAGCTTGGTTGAATTTTTTGTTAGATTATGCAATTGCACTGAATGAATGCGCAGTGAAGATGATCACTTGGGTTTGTTTTGGGAATTTTTCAGGTTTTGTTTTGGTTGCATTGACAATTGGGCCACAATCACGAACCTTTGTCCACTCTGTCAGAATGAATTTCAGTCTATTACATGTGTTCCGGTGAGTGATTGAAGATTTTGACCCCCCCCCCCTTCATTTTACAGTAAATTTTGTTGTTTTTCAAATGACTTGAGAACTTTAGTCGAGGTATATATCCATCTTTTGTTTCTTATGAATTTAGTAGCTTTATTAGGTTACTTGGTTCTAGAAGTTTTCTTGAAACTATCTATATCCAAACTTTGTGCAATCTGATGCGTGACAGTTTCTGTTTGCTAATGAAGGTATATGATACCATTGGAAACAACAAAGTTGATGAGGACTCACTTTCCAGGTAGCACTAGTAGTAGTATATGCTTTGCGTGTTGTTGGTATTTCTTCCTGATTGGGGCAGGCTCCATTTTTTCATGTTTGGTATTTACAGGCCTTGCATCGTCACACTTAGGTGTCTACTTTTCTTATCAATCAATCAAATATGATTTTTCAAGTTCAGTCGAAGCAGCACCGTTGTTGCAAGTTGCAACCTTACAATATTAAGGGAGCTTCATATTTTGTCTAATTGATCTTTCTAATTGAAATAATCGCAATCCACATGACGCTCCTCCTATTGGAGATTAATTTGGACCACTGAAAGAGTTGTCACTCAGATTAACAAAGCCATTTTAATTATAATGTTTAAGATCCTTGATCCATTGCATCATCTATTATTCTGTGTTTATCAACATTCCAAATAATACACAAGTATGCAAGTTACTGACATACTGCAATTTCACTCTTTACCTTCTCATTTGTGATTGATTTTTGTGTTTCAGTGCCGACATCTGGGTAATCTTTAGCAGCAATTGAGAACTGAGGATTTGCTTCTGTTTAGGTTTTTAAGCAGTGATTGATTCATGTTTCTGTTATCTATGCTGCAGAGATGATGATTGGTCTATTGAAGGGAAGAACAACACTCTCTCCTTTCCATCATACTATATCGATGAAAATGTAATTATCATCCATATGTTATCATTTTGAGGTTTTAGAGCTAATTACTGATCTGAAGTCTGAACCTGTTTGAGACTTGTGAACTTGTGAGCTAATTTATACAGAGTGACTTCCTCAGTCAGGGTTAGTAACATGATCACATTTGTTTGCTCAAACTTTGCCATGCCATCAAATTTGCAAAGTTGATTTCAGATGTTGATACTCTAAGCTGGTAGCATTAGATGTATACAAGTTATTTATGTTGTTGGTTCAAGCCATTAGACTTCACAAATTGCTATGTTCATCTGTAAATGGTTTATGCTCAAGGACCAGAGCTTTTTCTGTTTCCAGATTAAATGCTACATGCCAAATGATTATACATGTTCGAAACCAAATAAGACATTCATATAAAATTGCTCAGTTAATATTTCTAGCAGTTGGCTAGGCCCTTTCCTTCATAGTTCGTAGCATATCAGCTTATGGAGAGGGGGCCAGTGCCTAGCATAAACAGAATCAATCCAAGCACTTCAATGCTTTTGTGTACAAAAACTTCTTGGGAAAGTCGGTGATATTTCAGAAACCAAGACAAAGTTTCTTATAATTAGAGTTTTTATTCTATACAACTCGAATTCATGTGTCATTGTAATCATGATATAATTCTTATGCACTTTATCATTTTGTAGGCAGTTATCTGCTTGGATGGAGATGGCTGCAAGATTCGAGGTGGATCAGCAAATATTGAGGAAGAATCTAATCTCGATACCTCTATTGCTTGCGATTCTTGTGACATTTGGTAAATTTTTATCCCTAAGGTTGTGCTTGATTTTGGGTTGAAGTGGGTTAACATTTAACCCCTCCTTAACCTTGTTTAGTAGCTCTTACACCCTTAACACTTAATCCCTTAACATTTAACCTCCAATTCTTAACACCGAACCAAACACAACGTAAGTGATATTGTTTAGGTATATTTTATATATGTAGGTTGATGTGTTTAGAAATTATACTTCACTATGTAGCTTATAGTGAGAGAAAAAGTTTTAGTTGGTTGATTTTTTCCTTTTACTTTGTTAAAGGTGTCAAAAAGTAGCATTTAACCTGGATACATATTGGGTATGACAGCTCAGAGCCCTCCTAGAAACAAATTAATTACCCTACGCTTTCTTGTCATACTACAGGTATCATGCTTTTTGTGTGGGCTTTGATGCTGAAGGGACATCAGAGGATACATGGTTATGCCCGAGGTAAAACTATGAGGATGATTATTTAATTAGGCAGTGTTGGGATGTGACTTTGCTATGTCAATACAGTCCTATGACTTTTTTCTTGGAGCTATAAACTATGGTACTCTGAAGAAATGTGCTTCTTCTATACATAGAAAGCATGTTATGTATATAAAATGAAAGTTGAGTATGCTGCAATTGGCTTTTAGCGCTTGTGGAGTGCCTGCAAGGGGTTTTGAATAACCCTTTCTAATGTTTTGTTAGGTGGGCATCTGGTGATGTTCTTCTATTATATCATTTTTTTAAAGCTTTCTATGATCAGTCTACAGACATCTGATGCTGTGATGTAGATTTCTAAGCTTGGACTCGGTTTTACTTAAGCCTAGGTTCCTTTGTGTCATTTGCTAATGCATCATGTTTTTGGTTTGATGCAGATGCACAGTTGGTGAAGTGCCACAGAAATCTGATGTAGCTTCGCTACAGAAGCCAAACAACCAGTGTTATTCAGAGAATTCTCACAGTAGTAGTTTTGCTGAGGCTGAGGCTGAGGCTGAGGCTGCTTTTTCTGGAAAGATGTCTGTATCTATCGCTGATGCTGGAGAAACAGCTGTTGTTGTCTCAATGGTTGGAGGCACTAAATGGACTGAAGAACCAAGTAAACCAACCCTTGAAGTTGATGAGGACCTGATGGATGATGCAGTTAAACCTGATGGCAATAGCTACAAGGTACAAAGACAATCTAGCAAAAAGACTGATGTACAACCAACCGTGGAGGCACCGGAACTTGAACTGTCCTTATCGTGTGATGCTTCCTTCAGTCACCTATCTACTTCCTTGGTGCTTGCTGAGTTGAAGACCATTTGTGACGATGGAACAGTGAATGAACCAATTATTGGTGATGGTGTTAAAAATTCTTTGAGAAAGTTGTTTAATGATTCCCTTGCCAGAAACAAGCTGTCTGGAAAGGAATCTAGTGAAGGTCTTCATCTTGGTTTATCTTTGGGCTGTTCTTCGTCTGGTAATTATGCATGTGTAATATTTGTTCATCTTTCCTTTTCATCCACACAATAAAACATAAGTGATAGTTTTGTCTCTTTTGCATGCTTGAAAGTGTCTAATTGCAAGAATGTTTTTGTGCTATCAACAGGTTACGTTAAGACCAATGAAACTGAAGATCAAGGGACCATTGAAGTACAACAGCAAAGTCTTTCTGAAGAATCTTTGCTAAGAAGAGGTATTGAAGAGACTGTTTCAAACATTAAAAGGAATCCATCCAGACCATTATTTGGCTGTGGAAAGTTAAATGAATTTCTTGTAGGAAACTATTTCACATTTTGTTGACTTTTGGATATGTGTATTTCATTAACTGTCCTATTTCTAAAATGTTTTTCAGATGATAAGATTCTACCAGTTGCTAATGAGGAGGCCATGAAAATTATTGGTGTGAAGAGAAAGCATGCCACTTGCAGGTTACTTGAAATTGAGTGTTTTCATCTTTACTCACTATTCATTTTCACTAACAGGGTGTCAAGTGTTGTTTGACTTTGTGCTTCTCACTCAAAGTAACTCTTAATTATCCTCCCCCCCTCTCTCTTTCTTTGTGTCTCAAAAAAATATAACAGAAGAAAAGAATCACTAAAGTAAAAAAACAGGCAATAAGTAGTTGATATACTGGTTCACTGGCTTTTGTCTTTTAAGATGAATTCTCCTTTCAGTAGAAGTTTGTGCTGTTGATCATTTTTGTCTTTTTCCTTTTCTTAAACTCTTGTTGGTTATTAGTGATGATGCTGTTAAGACTGCTGATGATAACGAAGACAATGCTAAGAATGAAGCTGCAGTTCTTGCAAAGAAGACCAGAGTCAGCAGGAAGTTGCAAATAACTCCTAAGGACCAGGACAGTGCATTTCTTCCAGAAGATTCCCAAAAGTGCCCCACCAAAATAGCAGTTTTAAAAAATGTCAAATTAAAACGATCTCTTGAAAAGCAAGATGTCACTTCTGATATAATGAGTGTGGTTAAAGGGACTGGTCGTAGGACTTTGAAGGGGCTTGCTCACCAGAGTCCTCCAGATAAATCATCAAAAGAAGGGGAAAATGCAGCGGGCTTGAGAGTGAAAAAGATCATGAGGAGAGCTGTGGAGGACAAGGAATCATCTGTTGTAGTTCAAAACCTTAGAAAAGAAATAAGAGAAGCTGTGCGTAACCGATCTTCTGATGAAATTGGGGAAAACCTTTTTGACCCAAAGCTTCTTGCTGCCTTCCGAACTGCTGTAGCAGGATCCACAGCTGAACCAGTGAAGAAGTTGCCCCCTTCTTCTCTGAAGGCAAAGAAGTCCTTGCTGCAGAAGGGTAAAGTTCGTGAGAATCTGACAAAGAAAATATATGGAGATTCTAATGGAAGAAGAAAACGTGCATGGGATCGAGACTGTGATGTTGAATTCTGGAAGTATCGATGTATGAGGGTTACAAAGCCTGAAAAAATTGCAACTTTGAAGTCAGTTCTTACTCTCCTTAGAAAGAATCCAGAAGGCTCAGAGATGGATCAGGGATATGAGTTCCAGGAGACCAATCCCATTCTTTCTAGATTATATTTAGCAGACACATCTGTTTTTCCAAGAAAGGGTGATATCAAGCCTCTCTTAGCTTCTACAACTACAAGTAACACTGAACAGAATAAAGCTCAGGAAATTTCAATGGATAAAGTTCGGAAGCCATCTCTTGATGATCATACTCTTAAATCTGCAGGAGCAAATAAAGTATCATCAAAGCTTGTTGTGCCTTCAATTCATGATAAAGGGCTTAAGGATAAAGTTCTCAGCACAAATTGTCAGCCTGCTTCTAGCAAAGCACAACTGGGTGGAGGTTCCAAAGTCAATTCACAGAAGGAAAAAGGTGCTCAATCTGATGATAAAAGGATAGATAAAAGAAAATGGGCCTTGGAGGTGCTTGCAAGAAAGAAGGCAGTTTCAGGTAAAACTGCAGCAGATGAAAAACAGGAAGACAATGCAGTGCTTAAAGGAAATTATCCTTTACTCGTATGTACCCCTCTCCCCCTTAAACCAGTTTTTTCTTGCTGTTTGATTCTATATGACATTCTGCAAACTGTTACTAATGCTTGCTTATTTTCCCCTTCTCTGGTTGCTTTGTGCAGGCTCAACTGCCAATAGACATGAGACCGGTGTTAGCATCCTGTCGCCACAATAAAATCCCCATATCGGTCAGACAGGTATGCAATGCATTGTGTGCCTGCTTTTTCGTAACTAAGCTGGTTGTTTTGCATGGACGATAAACTTTTCTGGAGTCATGCTTTAGGTTTGCTCTTCTATGGAAAAAAGAAAAGAATTTGCAGAAGTAGGCTATGTTTTCTGTCTAAACTTGAACTGCCCATTTGGAAATATGGTAGATGTGGATAGACCACATCATTGTTTCCTCAGTTTGCCATCATTCAAACACTGCCATCACCAACCTGCTACTCTTGTTACTCACTACCCTAGCCTCCAGAACTGTGTGTTGCATATTCTCCAGCAGTCAAATTCTCACTTCTAGGAAATCCAACTGGGTTGTGGTGTTGGCAAAATTTAACTTTGATTTGGCTGTTTCACGTAGCAAACTTGTACGGAACACGAAATTCTCTATACTCATCCATTTCTTAACCTCTAATTTTTAAGCTCCCACTCAAATGGTTTCAGATTTTTCACCAAGTAACTGTGTGCTTGGCTGTACTTTGGCTAATTCCAATCTCTTGTTGTACAGACACAACTTTACCGACTGACAGAGCACTTCTTGAGGAAAGTAAATCTGCCAGAGATTCGCAAAACTGCAGAAACAGAGTTGGCTGTTGCAGATGCAATTAATATTGAGATGGAGGTTGCCGACAAGGCAAACAGCAAAATAGTATATTTGAATCTTTGTTCTCAGGAAATAATGCGTCAATCAGATGACAGAAAGTCCAATAGAGCCACGGTATCAAATTCTTCACCATCTGCAGTCACTGTTGATAGATTAGAACAAGATATCGATGAACTTCCAACGGATCCTGCAGTTTTAGATGCATTGAGAAATGCAGGACTCTTATCTGATTCTCCTCCAAGTAGTCCCCATCATAAAATGGAGGTTTCCAATGAAGTAGATGATTCCTCAATGCAGATCAAAGAAGAAGGGCCTGATAATGTATTTGAAATGGATTCTCATCCAGATGTTGATATATATGGTGATTTTGAGTATGATTTAGAAGATGAAGACTACATTGGTGCTACTAATTTGACTGTCCCCAAGCTAATAGTAGAAGAAGGTGAGTCAAGGATGAAAGTAGTCTTCTCCACTCTTAAATCTGAAATGCCGAACAATTTTCAGGATCTTGAAGGTTGTTTGAGTTCGGGGAATAATGAAGAACTCAAGGACTCTGCCTCCTCGCCAAAGATTCATGTTGATGCAGGCATCATCAGCACAACCGTGGAGGGTGGAACTAATAGGTCTTGTGCTGATTCAGAATCTCTACCTGGCGAAGAAGGTGAAGAACCTTCTCTTGCAGAATGCGATGAACTATATGGTCCAGACAAGGAGCCTCTGATCAACAAATTTCCAGAAGAAGCATCTAGAAATCTACATGAGCTGGCTGACCCTGAGGCTTCAACTAAGCACAAAGGTTCGGGAGAAAATGAAAATAATTCATCAAGACAAGATGGGAATACCAATGCGACCTCTGCTGGTCACACTTGTGATGGAGAAACCACTTGTGACCATTCTCAAACAGCTGAAAGTGGCCGTAAAAAGGATAGTTCTAAGACTAACACTAACAAGCAGAGTGACATTATCAATTCTGTTTCTAAGAAGGTACAAGTTGATCTCAACTTCTCTTCTTTCCTTGTCTTTTTATTAGTTACTTCTTTTTTAATGAAGGTGTGTTACAACGCTGTGGATGCAATGAAATTCACCGGAGGACATAAGTTTTCAAATCCGTGTACTATTATTTTCCTTGCAAACCTACTTCTGTTGACTGGTCATTCTAACTCTGTACAGGTTGAAGCGTACATCAAAGAACACCTCAGGCCACTGTGTAAGAGTGGCATAATCACTGCTGAACAGTATAGATGGGCTGTGGCAAAAACTACTGATAAGGTTATGAAATACCACTTGAATGCGAAAAATGCAAATTTCCTAATCAAGGAAGGTGAGAAGGTGAAGAAACTTGCTGAGCAGTATGTTGAGGCAGCACAGCAAAAGGAAAGAAGTGATTCCGTATGACCGACCCTTGTCTTTAGAGCTTCTGCAGCATGTTTTTGTTCTCCAGTCCAAGTATTCTACCCATGACTATGGGATCCAACTCAAGTCGTTGTTGATACTGCTCTTGTATGCACCGAAATTTGAAAAATGTGTTCAAGCAAGGAGGTTTTGTTTCAATGTCTAGCCCATTCGATCAGACTTTACCAATGGTGATCCCCCCTTCATGTGAACTACTTGTCCCTGGACAACAGGAGATGGAAAATGCAAACACAACTAATTGATTACAGTCAAAACTACAGAACTGGATCTGCTTGGAATTTTGGACCCAAGCATCCACTGATTCATTTTATCACCACACGGTCACTTCACAAGAACTCCAAAAAACAAAGAAATCTCTCTTGCAAGGGAGATTTATGCTGTAACAGATGCAGTCATGACAATTCCGAAACGAAGAAGAGCTGCGCATTTGGAACTATTTCGATGGATGTGAAATAACAATTGATGCGCGCAGAGGAGTGGTTATGCGACGCAAATCATTCCAAATGCATGGCATAAGCTCAGTGTTTCCTTTGTGTTGATTTCATGAATGCGTTGTATGTTTTGTATAATGTACATCTGCCAGTTGAAACAAAGTCACTTCGGATGAAACGAGTTGGGTTTTCTCGTTCTCTTCTTGTCTCCTTAAAGGCCAACGCAATTTTCACACAGATGTCTCGAATGAAAATATACTTCTCTGTTTTAAGACTATCCGGTATTGTGGTGGTTTTTTTTTTTAATTTTTGCCCAAGAACATAAAAAATAAAAAAATTGTTTGGTTAGCAAAATAATTTTTGATTTTTTTCAAAGAACTTGTGTTTTAAATTTTGGTTTTGTAAAAGATAAAATAATTTATGTTTTACTTTTAAAGATTTGATTTTTATTTATTTTACATCGAAAACTATATTTCACAACACCTGTTTTTTTTTTTTTTCAAAATCTACGCTGTCACAATGCTAAACATATTCTTAGCTTAGATAATTTTTGAAAAAAATAAGAACTCTGCTTAAAATAAATTAATTCTTAGAAAAAGTCGTGCTCATAAAAAGAAACAAAAGAGCGCTACTATTCTGCCAAACTGATACAAGCATGTTTGTTTTTGTAATTGGAAAATATTTTTTTAAAATTTTAATTTTTTATTTTAAATTATTTTTTAAATATTTTTAAATAAAAAATATTTAAAAAACTACAGATATTAGAATACAAAATGGATATTTTTAGATTTTGTAACTAATTATATGCACACGAATGGAATATGCACGTTAATCCAATTCTTTTATCCATTTTGAAAGCAGTCACGTATATTTTAGACTTTGAAGTCTAATTTTAGCACTAAAATTTGATTTTGGTCACTGTGCATTGCACATTTATTTATGTGTCTGTGTGTGGCGTCTGGCATGCATCTTTTGGATGGAGGAGCAACATTTGCATTGGGAAAAAGGAATAGGTTTAGTACACAGCAACAGCATGGATAAAACTTTTTATTTGGGATGAAAATGAAGGTTCTGATATATATTGCGGATTGAACTGTTGTTATCCATTTTTATCAATCAGTTGCCCTTCTGACCATTTCATTTCAAC
>Ga0325414_1004201_pt1 | contig 15044 bp, 4 predicted proteins | sample PopdelMetagenome_8_FD_206183 | JGI IMG/M metagenome (GOLD analysis project Ga0325414, IMG submission 206183) | Populus deltoides microbial communities from Bellville, Georgia, United States - Leaf-PdKOR-R3 | ecosystem: Host-associated > Plants > Phyllosphere > Phylloplane/Leaf | place: USA...
ATTAAAACCGAACGGTGCGTGTTAGCATCTCGAGGATAAATGTAAAGAATATAAAGAGTAGAAAATGTCACCGTTTTAAGATATGCCTGTCTTTTTTTTCTTTGTTTTTTTTAAATTAATCATTTGACAGTTAGTTTTATAATAAAAGTTTAGGGTAAAGAGGTTTGTTTTTTTATGGTTGTTAATATGATGGTTACTAAAAGATTACATGATCGTTAATTTCAGGGTCTGTGAGATTAGTCGAGGTATATATAAACTGATCCGGACACATATATTAATAATAATAAAAAAAAATTCAATAAATTAAGTGCTTGAGAGAATAACCTGAGTTTTAAATTAGTCAGTTTTTTTTTTTAACCAATAGGAACTAGGAAGTAATATATACCATAGCTTACAACTTATTAACAAGGAGGTAAATTTTCTTACATTTTTAATGTTATTTTTATATAAACGATTCTAATGAGGTCAAAGAAAGTAAATATAATCCCATTTTTTAACATAAAAGTAATCCAAAAAAATAAAATTTAGGAATTATTTTATCACGAGAAAACAAAGAATTTTGTGGATATAATATATGCAAGAAAGAAACACAAGATATTTTTATATGATGGTTTATTGACCTGAAACCTCTCATGTCGTGAGATGTTTGGTCAAGTAGAAGGTCCAGTACCCGAAGGAGTGTTGACTTTATTCCCCCTTTGTTTCTTGAATGATTAACATTTTGAATATGTTTGCTGAGAAGTGACCTAAATTAGATTATGATATACGGTGCTAACTGTATAAACTTAAAATAAGTATTGTCGTGTAGTTGGATTTTTTATATAATATATAGTTGGATTACAACATCTGTGTTTTAATTAAAAACTGCCATCCTAACTGACTATATGGTAAAAAAAAAAAAAAAAACAAAGGAGGTTTTAGGTAGTATAATTGTAGTTGTTTTTTAATATGTTTTTCCTCGTAAATCTATCAAAATAATATTTTTTTTATTTTTTAAAAATTATTTTTAATATCAGTGTATTAAAATGATATAAAAACACAAAAAAATATTAATTTAAAATAAAAAAATAATTTTTTTTTAATTTTTTAAAAATATTTTTAAAACTCAAAAATCAAATTGTTACTTCATCTTCCTCACGTAACAACCACTTCAATTCTCCACAAAAAAAAAAAAAAACTTCTTTCTTCACGTAGCTTTTCGTTCTCTCTTGTGTTTGGTCTTATTTAGCTTTTTCGAATGTGTTGCTGATCTCAACGATCTAATTATGAACGTTAATTAGGATATTCTAGTTTGGATGTCGGTATGATCGTGGGGGCCGGGGTACTCAAATTCTTTTAAACGTAAATAAGATTTTTTATATCTTATAATTTTTTTATATTATTATTAAACTTGAATATATAATTGTTTTGAATTTTTTAATAATTTTTTAAATCAATATATCTCTTGTTTATTGCAGTCAACATAATAATTTTAACTAGAAATACTTTTTTCTAATTTTAAAAAAATATAATTATTAAAATAAGTTAAAAAATATATATCAAAATAGTATGTATATATTTTGTGTGATTGAAAATTAACTTAATTATTAATAAAGCAAAATCATATTTCAAATCTATTCAGATATTATAATAATAAACAACTAATTTCAATCAAAACTTTATAAATTATATATTTTTAGTATTCTTATTTTAAGATCAAATATATAACAATTAAAAAAACAAATTAGTAAAATTTAAATAAAAATTTATAATAATATTTAAAAATCATGTTAAAAAGTTGAAGAGCAGATGAATCCAATAGATTTTTCTGAGTATCAACAAAAAAAAAAAAATCTAAGAATCTTATAAGATTATCCATTAACATGTATGATTTAATTAAAATGGATAAATTACGTGGTGGCTACCCTTGAAATATTTTACGAAAGAAGTAAAGAGGTTTAAAGTAAATAATAATAATAATAATAAATGACAATAAATTGCTATCTCAATGAATTCTTGATGTAGAAGATTGGCAATTGCCTCGTGACATGAATGTATGAAAAAATGTGTCTTCAATTATAATTTTGAAATCCAACCCGGCTAATCCGGAGCTAAAACCAAGCCAAATTAAAGAAAAAATAGAAAAAATCATAACCTGGTGTGACCCGACTACTTGGCCGGTTGACTCGACTGACCCGACAGATTGATTCGGTTGACCGGGTAAAACCCGGTCAAAAACCCGATTGCAACCCGTTGACTTTTATTTATTTATTTTACTAAAATAATATCGTTTTATTTTTTTAAAAATAAGAATTGACCCGGACAACTCGGTGACTCGGTTAAAACTCGGAACCCGGATCAGGTTTAAAATCTATATTCTCAACCTCTGTCGATGAGTTGAAAATATTTCTTAAACAAAAAATCTTATATAAGAAATATAAAAATTTACTGAACTAAAATAAAAGAATCATTTTCAAGAATGATCCATTAATAACCTTTTTGTCAATCTAACCGAACAAACAATTCACAATTTAGTCCTCACATAAGAATAATATCTAAGACTATCCGTAAACCTATGAAGCCATCCATCATAGCCATCACACAAACGATCTCCATCTCTAAGTACAGTTTGGGCTGTTCTTGCTAACAATGTTTGTAGTGATTTTCACCCGATCATTGGGAGGCTTCACCTACTAGGCTACTACTATATTTAACAGTATTATTAATAAAAATATTTGTTAATATTTATATTTACAGTAAATCAGCACGTATATTACCAACATGCTCATGAATAGAAACAGTCTATCAAAAAAATTCTCATTAGTAATTTATGGTTTGTCAGTAATAAATATATCAATTGATTTACAAATAGACAGAACACGTCAAAAAAATTTACTCGCTTTATTCTGTCAGTATCTCCATCAGTAAATTTAACATATCACCAACAAAAAAACCATGTGTAATGTCATCGGTGTTTTTATTTGTCCATCAATATATCCATCACTAAATATAACATATCACCGACAAAATACCTTCTGTAATTTCATCAGTGAGTGAACAATAGCAATGAAATTTACAGTAATTCTTTTTCAACTTTCTCTAGAAGTTACCAACAGAGTTATTCCGTTGGTAAACCTGTCAGTAATATTTTAAAAATATATTGAACATAAATAGAAAAATAATTAAAATAATATAAAATTCAAATACTTACTACAAATTTAAACATTTGTACTTTCAAATACAATAAATCTAAAATAAAGAAAGTAATGAAGAAGGAGGCTGGTTGTCACTGGAACTGTGATGCCAATTAGGGGATGCACATATACCACCCATATGTGATCTCATCTGCATGACCAATCAGTGGAGTTTGAATAATCAATAATGAGTCGTTTATATTTTTCATTAAGATGGGTCATATGAGCCTGTACTTGTTGGTCTAACATTGCTGTGAACTTCAAAGTTTGAATGCTCATAATTGATAGTAAGCATTTAACGGTTGAAGCACTACGGGTCATCCACAAGCTCTTGGTCATAGTGTTTAAGAGTTCATACATGCGATTTCTATCGGGTCCACCAGATGATCTTGCCTCCAAACACAAATCCGATTTGAGATCTGGATGGGTCGAAAGATCGTCCTCATATCTCTACTTCAACTGACTATTATATGTATTTTGAAAAAAAAATTCATCAAATTCAAGAAAATAATAACTTAAGAAAAAAATGGTTGAAAACCAACATACCACAAAGTGCTGAGCTCAGCTATCCACGAATTGTTGCACCTCTTTTTAGCAGTCCTCACTTCACATATGCGTTTCAACAAAAAGTTCCATCAAGCTAGGCTCATGTCCAAGAACTGTAGCGTGTAAGAAAAAAATATTGTCAGTTAAATATATTTATAAAAAAACTAATAAAAAATGGATGTAATAAAAAAAATCCAATCATCCACTTTACATGTGAAATGAACAGAATGAAACTGCTAGTGTGTGTGGTAACATAACCATGAACACGCCGGTTATGATTTTGTGCACCAGACTATGACCATTGCGTGAAACGCGTAGGCGTGACATGTTGAATGTGTTTTGCCCATACAACCTCTAAGATGTACGGCGGTTTAAAATCCTTCTACACCGCCATGTCTTTCAATCTTGAAAGTTCCCTTTCTTTCGCATATTTTTTTTAACATCGTACCAAAAATCACGCAACCTATATGGTAGAAACTAATTATTTGTTGGTAAATGAAAAATTAAATTTTAATATTTGGAATAAAAAAAGTATCTTGAATTTGATCTTACTTAATTGCAGTGTGATTCTCACAAACACTCCTCGCAATATTATTATCAGCTCTTTCCTATTCAAATTTTCTCTTGAAGTAAACATTTATAAAAAGAAAATTTCAGTAATTTCCATAAACTAACCAAATTAACATAAAAAATATTTAAGTTAATTCTAACTTTGAAAACCATCTATTGACCTGCGGTTTCTATTTAAGATGTTTGAAAACTTGGCTCAATTGAAACAATGGAATTTCTATCGACAATTTAAAGGTTGATATTATTGCTCTCGCAACGTCAACGTTTGTAAATCTAAAATTGCATTCATTAAATGAAATTATTTTTTCAAAAATTATTAAGCAGGTCGTTGTAAAATCAAAACAAACTTACATTGAAAGGTCGTTCTTCTACTAAGCCTCGTACTTGCGGGTAAATAGATCCTATTGTGAAGATACCCCCTTGACGTTGTAGCATAATAATCGACGAGCCCATGTAGTAAGTCGATGCTTGTGCCTCAAGTGTCTATTCTTGGTCGACACCTAATAACTTGTGGTTGTCAGCGTCGCTCTTAGAAGAACTAACAGCGATCTTGTCCTTGCGACATGCAATATACTTTTTTATAGGCATCTATACAAATTAACAGATAAAAAATGAAATGATTCCTATTTTTAAAATACAGTTCAGTAGCACCTCCCCTATACAAGAGACCATGAAAAAAATTTAAACCTGCAAATACAACATATATAAGCCACAAACCATTTGATTTGATATAATTTCTACTAACAATTTAGTATAATTCAATTTCGTTCATTTTTTACGTTATGATATTTTTATCCTAAATTTACAAAACAATATTCTAAATGTAAAAAAATTAAAATTAATTATTCACATTTAATTGAAATTGAAATTTTTTTTTGAAAAAAAAACAACTAAAATAATGCAAAAATTATTACAATAACAATTAAAACTCAACACAATCATTTCTAAATGATAATATTTTTAATCCTAAATTTACAAAAAATTATTCTGTATAGAATAAATACAAAATAATAATTAAAATTAATCCTACACATTGAATTGAAATTTAACAACAAAGTTTTTAAAAAATATCTAAAATTCAACAAAATAGTGCAAAAATTATTTCAATAACAACTAAAATTCTTCATATTTATTCATTCATAAAATTATTAAGAACACAAAATTGAACAAAAATAATGCAAAAAAAAAAACACAAAAAAAGAAAAAGGAATGAAAAATTCTTACCTTAATGGCATGTTTAATTTCGGCTGATAATTAAAAAAAAATAAAAGATATTGTTATTAAACAAAAAAAAAGCACAAAAAAGGAATAAAATTGAAGAAAAACAACATACCTAAGGATGAGAAAAGAAGAGAATGCCTGATTTTAGTTGAGAATGAGAGCGATAGAAAAGAAGAGAAGAGAAAATGAGAGAAACAATGTTGTGAAAGAAGAAGAAGGAAGAAGATGAAGCCCTGTTTGTTTTGATTCTATTGTTTTAATTTAGTTTTTATGGACGGAATTATCAATGGCTTTTCATTCCGTCGATAAAGTCAAATGAAAATTTTTAACTTTTACAAAAATTTTATGAAAGCCCCTCTAAATATTAACGATGACCTTTTCATTTCATTAGAGATGCCATTGGGAAAAAAGTCAACAGTTAAAAGAGCATTAATTATCAACGTATTGAAAAGTCAACAATTCCTATAGTCTCTAGAATATACTGATTAACACATTCTGTCGGTATACCTATATGTAATGAACACTGTGAATAGTGTCAAGAAGAAGGGGAACAGTTCCCATAGTCATTAGAATATATCGATGAAAAAATTCTATCGACATACAAGTTTGTAATGAACACCATGAACAATATCAGGGAGAAGGGGAACAATTCCCATAGTCACTGGAATGTAAAACATTTCGTCAGTATACTCGTATGTAATGTACAATCTATCGGTATTTTTATCGATGTAAAACAGTGTATAATGCCAAATTATATTTGTATTCTCTATTTATCTATCTATCCTACAATACTTAAATTTATAGCTGCACACATAGCACAATAACACCAGTTCACATCACAATAATAAAATAAATATTTCTTTGTCATTCAATAATAAATTAATATCATTGTCATAACATTGAAGTAAATTTTATTCATAAAAATTACATTATAGTATATGGCATTACACTTTCGAGTTGTGCAAATTAATCATAATTGTCTTCTTTTTCGTCCATTGACTCATCCTCATCTCCATCGCAATTTTCTACGTCGATTTCATTGCTATCATCTTCAACAACTTGTGCATGTTTGTTGTAGCTCAAAATATCATTCAACTCCTCAACGTTAATATCAATAAAAATATTCTCAGCGATGTGACAATTTGAATTTTCTTCAAAGTTATTAGACGGAGCAACTCGATATCGATTCACTAACTCACCAAGTTAAAAGACATCATCTCTCACAATTAATTCATTGTTGTCATCTTGAACAATCTCGACATAACCCCCGAGTTTGGTTTTCACTATGAATAACCAATCAACTCTTAAACAATCATTTCTAAAAGAAGGAGTGCGTGTGTGTGTAATAAACTTACTGGCATTACTTAGTGAAAGCAAAGACATCGTCGCCATTGCAGAGTCTAGTCTTTGAATTAATTTTGACCAAACTATAATGAGGATCTACTCTGGTTCCTTTTTCAGTGGTGTCACACCAATAACGTATGAATAAAAATACTTTATTCTGCTCACTATGTTAATGACCTCTTCCAACTTCTCTTAGTAGTCAACTTCAAACTCATTAGAAGTCAACACCTATACACAAACCTCACTATTATATGTTTTTCTACCCTATACACAAATATATGTCCATTGATAAAATACTCATTGTAGGTATTTATCTTTCTTTTAAGATCCAGACTTAGTATTGACGATGTTGCTTATGATAAATTCAACAATGTATCAGTTTATGATATTATAAGAGATAAATTATTTGAAAATAACATGTTAAGTAGTACATTTATGGAATAAAAGGTCTCAATTCATTATGGTTAAATAACACATAATTATGTAATTTTCTTTATTCTATTTCTGACAAATATCATCCCTTCATAATATTTTTTGGTACGAGTCATTCAAGATGAGAGAATATTGACAAGTTTCCACACAAAAGTACTTCCCCACCATTGTTACGCCTTGAAATACGGTTGATTCTTGTTCTCAATTAAAGCTCAAAATAGTACGGAATAAATGTTGAGATCTCTTCAACAATATAAGCCTCACATATTGAAGCCTTAACATCACCTTATTTTTTAATTTTCTCTTAAAGTTGAACAAGTACCTATATGGAATTAAATCAATGTTTTGAAATATGGAAAGAAAGACAATAAAATTTTAATTATGATGCATGTGTAATCCTTAACCTTTCGAATGGATACATTCATCTATATTGGACTAGGCCTCTAACTTCTGCCTCAAACAGTAAATTTATGGGTAGATGCTCCATTAAGTCGAAAAATAATGGAGGGAATATCATCTCAAGTTTGCATATTGTCTAGATATATTCATTTCAAACCTCTTCATATGTTGTGTTTGAAACTTGTTGGAGCATATATCTCTAAAAAGGTGACTGATCTCCGTGAGTGTATCTCATATCCCTATTTAGCAATAAATCCGGGTAAGCTAATGCAATGAGTGTTTGCATAAACATGTGGTAGTCATGACTCTTCATTTTATACAATCTGCAATCCTATGAATTCACCAAGCTTGATATGTTCAAGGCATATCCATCAAGAAAGCGTAGAATTTTATCTAAAGTGAAGCTGGCTTTGAGTTTTACGACCCATAACCCGAGATAAACCAACTCAATATTTTTATAATGACAAAACAAAGCTATATCCATTCTAGCATTAATGTTGTCCTTTGTCTTTCCCTTCACGTCTATAACCATGTTAAAAATGTTATCAAACATGTTATTTTCTATGTGTATGACTTCAAGGTTATGACAAATGAGATTGGTCTTCCAATAAGGAAGCTCCCAGAAAATGCTTTGCTTTGCTCAATTATGGGTCAAATCAAAATCATGAACCTTCTGCTTACTGGATTGAAAACCAAACACAATGTCACCATACTCTGACATCACGTCATACAATTCTTCACCCGAAAAAAGTTCTTAATGTTCGTTTTGAACTTGTGATTCGTTGGTAAGGACTGTTGGTGGTAGCAAAAAAAAAGACATTTTACTGCTGTTTGTTAGTATGAATGTCTTATTATTTTCCATACAATATGGACATGCTAGTTTTCCATGTGTGCTCCAACCAGAAATCATTTTGTAAGCTTAAAAATCATTGGTAGTCCACATCAAATCTCCCTTTGGTACATCTCTTTTAACGGTAATGATAATGAAGGTAGCTGTTTTTGGACTCTTTGGTAGTTCTTCCTTGGGAAATTTGTCATGTGGTTAAGAACAAATGTAAGTACTATCACAAACTCATTATCTATCGAGATATTTAATTTTGTTACATAATTTCTTGTTCACTGTTCATTGTTGTACTTGATGTACCAGGTTTATAAACTGGGAGAAAATGTTAGTGCTACATTGTCTTTACTAAGTCTGCATCGTGAAAGAAAGGTGAAGTGCTACAATGGGTATTTTATCAATGGATACATGTTTCATATTAAAGTATGGGTAGGGTAGAAAGACATATGACAATGAAGTTTGTGTTAAGGGATCGACTTCTAGTAAGTTTGAAGTTGATTATTATGGAAAATTAGAAGAGGTAATTGAATTGTAATTTCATAATGAGCATAATATAGTCTTTTTATTCAGATGTTATTGGTATGACACCATTAATAGAGAAATCAGAGTAGATCCCCATCATGATTTGGTCCAAATTAACTCAAAAGCTAGACTCCACAACGTTAATGATGTCTTTGTTTTCACCAAGTTATGCCAACAAGTTTATTACACATACACCCCTTCCTTTAGAAAGAATCGTTCAAGAGTTGATTGGATATCCTTATTGAAAACCAAACTCAAGGGTTGTGTCGATGTTGTTCAGGATGTGAACGATGACTCAAATATAAGAGATGATGTCTTTCAAGTTAGTGAGCTTGTTGAACCATATCAAGTTGCCCCTTCAATTGATTTGAAAGAAAATTCAAATTTTCACTTCTTTGATAATATTTTTTTATGTTGACGCCGAGGAGTTGAATGTTGTTCTAAGCTCTAGTAGACAAGCACAAGTCGATGAAGATGATGATAGCAATGATATCAACGTAGAAAATTATGATGGAGCTGACGACGAGCCAATCAAAGAAGAAGAAGACATAAACTATAATGTAATATTTATTGACGAAATTCTCCACAATGAAGTATTTATTATTATTATTATTATTATTATTATTATTATTATTATTATTATTATTATTATTATTATTATGTGAACTTGTGTTCTTGTATTGTGCGTGCAACTTTTAATTTAAGTATTTACAGGATGGATAGATGAGAATGCAAATACAATCTAGCGTTGTTCATTGTGCATCACACCGATAGAAATACAAATGGTTAGTGTCTGTCAGTGTATTATAGAGGAGAAAGGAATCGTTCCCCTCTCCTAACACTGTCCACCGTTTATCACACCGATAGAAATACCGATGGTTAGTGTCCATCAATGTATTGTAGAGGCGAAGGGAATTGTTCCCCTCCCTTAACGCTATTTATTATGCACACACCGATAAAAATATCGACAGTTAGTGTTCGTCAGTGTATTCCAGAGACAGAGAATTGTCTCCCTCCCTTTACCACGATTCACTGTGCATCACACCGATAGAAATTTCGATGATTAGTGTCCGTCGATGTATTCTAGAGGCGAAGGGAATTGTTTCCCTCCTTCTGACACTGTTCACTGTGCATAACACCAAACAAAATACCAACAGTTAGTGTCCATCGGTGTATTTCAGAGGCAATTAAAGTTGCCTTCACATATCATTGATGGAAATTAAAGTTTATTGACTGAGCGGCAGGTTTCTTGAGGGAATCATCGAAGGATTATGAATTTCAACGTGTTGGTAATTAATGCATCTCTGACCGTTTACTATTTAGAGTTTTATCAACGAAATCACGGACAGATCAAAAAAACATCTAGAGCGTTTTTTGAAATTTTTAGAGTGAAATAAAAATTTCAACGGGATATTACCGAGGAAATCATCGATGGACTAAATTAAAATAATAATATTTAATAATCTGTCAGTGATCCCCTCAGTAAAACGTAGTATAAAACCCAACGTGAACATTAAAATTTCATTTTTTTTTCTCTCAAAATGAAAATCACTCTTACTCTCTCAAATCCTCTTGTCAATTCTCTCAATCGGAAGGGCTAGAAGTTAAGTTTTCTTTCTCTCAACACAATTAACAGGTATATGTGGTGATTTTTTTGACGTATTTTCTTCGGTTTATTAACAATGTATTTTTTTTTTGTATTACACGCAAATAAAATCTGAAACTAAACATGCCATTAACATAAGAATTTTTCATTCCTAACGCCTATATTTATTTTTGTATATTTTTTTGTATCGCACGTGCAGAGTGAACACTGCTAAAAAATGATGCAAAATTCATCAAAATTCATTGACAACCGTATTCAACACTTTGTGGTACGTTCGTTCACCCATTTTCTTTTGTAAGTTATTATTTTCTTGAATTGAATTTGATGATTTCATTTTTTTATTTCTAGGGGACATATAATAGTCGGTTAAAGGAGAGATACGGGGATGATCCTTCAACCCACCAGGATTTCGATTTAGATTTATGGATGGAGGTAAGATTGTCTGGTGGACCTGATAGAAATCAAGTGTTCAGACTCTTCAACACTACGACCAAGAACTTGTGGACGACCCCTAGTGTCTCAACCGTTGGGAGCTTGCAATCGATATCGAGCAACTAGTCTCAAGAGTTCGTGGCCTAGTTACAGCAAGGAGTGCAAGAACATTTGACCGATCTAAATAAAAAATATGAACGACTCTCTGTGAAATATGAAAAACTCCATTGATTGTTCATGGATATTAGATCACAGATGTGTGGTACATGTGCACCCTCTTTTCAGCCTTAAGGTTTCGGGAATGACCAACATCCTTCTCTTTTTCCTCCTCCAGCACGCCTTTGTTCTAGTTTCATTTTATTTGAACATATAAATTTGTAATAAATATTTGGCTTTTATATTAAGATAATTTATTTTTAAATACTTGAATTATATACAATTTTAATTTTTTTTAATTATTTTCTTTTTCTATTCAATAGATTTTTTTTAAATAGATTTTTTAATTATTAAAGATGGAATTACCGACGAACTTAATCCATCAGTATATTCCACAGAGTTGAAAAATATTTGTTGTTATATCACTGATGAAATTATTTAGTCAGTATTTTACCGAGGGTTGGAATAAAATTACTTCAAATGCTACCGCTAATCATCGACGGAATAATTTTGTCAGTATATTCCAGCGTGTAAATTTTTTTAGGTTTCGCACTGTCCATTTGTAAAACTATCGGGTTATTTTTATTGACAGATACTTTAACAAAAAATAAATTATCAACGAGTGGTTTTTCGAAGGACAGTTTCTATTCGTGAATCAGTCGATAAAATACACGCCGACAGAATGGTAGAATAAATACCGACATAATATTCTATCAGTAAAATTGTTAAATATAGTAGTGTAATGCGACTAGTTTCTGGAAATGGGCTGTGGAACTAGTTACCCAGTAATAAAGCTAATGACTGGTAATGGACAGTAGAACTAGTTACCCGATAAGGGGTCTAGTGCCCAGTAATGAGTTAGTGCCATTAGTTCGTTTGATGATCAAAATATATAACTTAGTAAGATGGTTTGACAATAGTATTGATTGAAAAGATTAATTAAGACCATGATATATTATTGAAGTTGACTTATTGTTTTGTATGCTTTTATTATGTGGTTTTATTTATTCCATGTGTCAAATCAATTTCAGGTACTTCATAGCCTTGTGTAGACTAATAGATATTTAGGATCTTTTTTGTTTAAATAAAAAAAAGTAATTTTAAATTGTTAACACCTTTGCAATGTAAGTTGGCACATAAATAGTGCTAAAATTTATGATATTTGTAATACTATTGATTTAATTTTTTATTAGGCTTTTATAATATTATGAATTTATCATATTAAAATTAAACATGCATGAATTTATGTTATAATGTTTTTCATTGAACTTATTTATTTTATCACATTTGATTATTATTAGGTAAAATTGTTTTAAATTATATGAAGTGATTGAAATTGGGATTATATATATTCTAATCCGGTAATATGATGAAATGGTAAAGTTTAGGATGATTGGATTTTATAGAAAATAATTGTAAAGATTTGCTTGTTGTGTTGTGAATGACTTGATATTAATCTTTTTAAAGGAGACTTTGCTGAGATTTTGATAAATTGTTTTCATAAAAAACATTCCCTGGTCTTTCTTCTAATTGAAATGATAATCATATTGAACTTGAACATTGAATGAGATCATTACATCCATTAACTAAAAAATCCATAAAATGTTATTTTGCATAACTTGATTAGTTTTTTAATTTTTGACATTGGAAACTATTTAAAAAAATTAAAAAAAAAGCATAGTTGATTGTTTGCCTTTAAAAAAATTTAAAATAGTTTTATATGTCAAAAATAAATTCATCTTAAGCAAAATAATATCATGTGGATTTTTATTTATATGTGAAAAAAATCTCATATCATAATAAACAAATTTACTAAAACAAACTACTTAAAAATAATCATACACACACATAACACAAAAACACATGAACTTAATAGGCAATGAAATCATCATGTTGCATAAAAATTTAATACAATAGAAAAAAAAAACCTAAAAGATTAAAACTCTATAAAAAGTAACTTTTTGAACCCATATAATACATTAATTCAAAATATTCTATTTGCAACTACAACCACTTTAATGATTATTTGTGCTACTCTATATCATTAGTTCTTATAAATAATACTTTGTTGAACAACAATTCTATTTTAAATATTAAAAAAATTACCTATATTATGTAAAAAAAAACTCAAAATAAACTTACAACAAAAATACACATGAAAAAAGTAATCGCTTTCTTTAGCCAGTTGATAAATAATCATGTTCTTATACACAAGGTATTTTAAATCTGAATAATATCTTGTCTCCCAAATCCTAACTCGTTGCAAACCTACGAAGCAAACTAAATGATCCCTACCAAATTGCCATGAGACCCACTCTCTCTAAACTAGGGTCTAACCTTGTAAAATACTAAACATGAGTTATTTATAGATTTGAAACAACACAATTAAACAATAAGATTGTAACGTAAAAACAATTATGTTTTTTAAATAAATTGAATAATTGTTTAGCAACAAAATTTAATTAAAAAAAACTGAAAGTGAAATAAAAAATATTATTTATAATTTAATTTAATCTCATCGACAAATTTAGTTCCAATTTTTAAGTGTTAATGGAAATCTTTTGATATTATAAATATTTACATATAAGACCGTAAAGATACTCTTTTAGTAGTTCAAAAAAGAGGATCCATCGACTAATACATTCACTTATTTATTACTCTACTAGAAGCCCACCATTATAAACATGTTTGGAGGGAGTGTGTTTTTATTTTCTCCTTTGTTTTCATTACAAACTCCACCACTAGTTTGTAATCAAGTCTTTTCACTAGATATTATATATTATTATGCTTGCAAGAAGATATTTTTAATTTAATCTTTCAATTTGTGTTAGAAATTAAATTCTACTAAAGTTTTATATGTCCATAAACTAAACTAAATATTTCATTGTAGAATCAAAAATACTACACATGTAATGCTATTCAATCTCTTAAAGAGGTATACAACGGTTTTAGCACTTGTTATGCCTATTTGTTAAGAATTTTATTTTTATGAATATTTACAAGAAATCTTAAATCTTGTTAGAAGTGGCACCACTTCTATATTGTTACATGTGAAATTTTTACATGTCTATATTTTTTTAGGCACAAATCATAAACTTCGTTAAAAGCTTATACTTAACATCCTTGTGTATTAGTATGCAATGAAACTACTAGAATAGGGTCCAATAATTAAATTTCAGCTCAAAACATATGCATAATAGTAATGTGTTGTTCTAATTAAACTAGAGATAAGTTTTTGTCTTGTCCAAAGTTGTATTCTTATCACTAGTATCTTTAATAATTAGTTTCAACCCCATTCCACTATTGTTTTTTCTTAACATATCTCTATATAGTTCTTTGGTGAATGAATTTACCAAATTATTTATAAACTTCTTATAGACAAGGATAATTACTTTACTTGTAATCTACTCTCAAACATATTCATGTTAGATATTTATATGCTTAGACTTATCATTATAAATATTACTATAATCTTTAAACATAGTTGTTCCAGTATCACAGTGACACGACCAAAAGATTGATGTCTTCTCCCAAGTGCAGGAGTGTCGAAGTAATAAATTACCCGGCAAGACCGGGGTCGAACCACAGAGAGGTTAATTGTATAAATTATAGTTAACAGCAACACAATAACAACAATAATAATAGTAATAATAATAATAATAATAAAAAAGAAGCAGAAGTTGATGAGAACTTTGAGATGAAAGATTAACGTAAAGATTCAACAATGATAACAACACATGTCAAGGTTAGAGGATCCACTAATGGTATTTCAAACAAGTATAGTATAAACTTTTATTATTCA
>Ga0325414_1004202_pt1 | contig 15043 bp, 8 predicted proteins | sample PopdelMetagenome_8_FD_206183 | JGI IMG/M metagenome (GOLD analysis project Ga0325414, IMG submission 206183) | Populus deltoides microbial communities from Bellville, Georgia, United States - Leaf-PdKOR-R3 | ecosystem: Host-associated > Plants > Phyllosphere > Phylloplane/Leaf | place: USA...
AAAACAATTAAAATAAATATTCATAAAAATTTCAATGATTTGAATTAAGAAGAAAAAAGATATTTATTCAATCAAAACTGCATTTTCTTATTCATATATTGTTTTTTACAAAAATATTTGTTTATTTTTTATAAAAGCATTGTTTTTTAATAAAAACTTATAATGATTTAAAAAGCATGTTTTAATAAAAAAAAAAATAATGATTCAATAATTTTAAAAAATTTACAATAAAAAATAAATGTTTTATTCTTTCTCATTGACTATTTTTTAGCATTTTCTTTTTAATTTTTCATACTAATCTACTTTTTGCCCATATATTTGAAGGGAAAAAGTCATCTTATTGAACTCTTGTTTCTAAGACGTACCCATTAAGACTATGTTTGGGAACGCAGTTGCTGTGTTCCTAAAAATTTTAAATTTTTTTTTTACTAAAATTGAATATGTTTTGTATGTTTTGGGTCGTTTTGATGTGCTGATATCAAAAATAATTTTTAAAAAATAAAAAAACATCATTGGCATGCATTTTAGCACGAAAAGTTATTTAAAAAACACCCGCAACCACACTGCCAAACACGCTCTAAGACCAAGATTAATTTTTGCATGGTTGACCAAACCTTTTCTTTTTTTCTCTTTTTTAGTGACCTTTTCTCCTCCTTTCACCATGTAAAAACTGAAATGTAAAAAAAATAAAATTTAGGATTAAGAAGTAAAATCCTAAAATATTAGCAACCAAATATGTAAAAATTAAAATACAAGGATTAAATTGAAAACTTTTTTATTTTTCTCAAAAACTTTTTGAAAGTATGCGAAATAAAAAAAAATCTCAAACACATAAAAACATGCTAATATAACTTACAAAGATAAAATTATAAAAAAAAATAAAATTTAATAACTAAATTGAAAAAAAAAAAAGGATAAGCGACCTAAAAGAAAGGCACACTATGAATGTACTCCTTTAATCCACAATGTAGTGAAAGAGCGATCTGTTGATTTATTTTGTAATTTATGATTGTAATTGTAATATGGCAAAAAATAAACAAACTTGGGGTTTAACAATAAAAACGCATTTGTAGAGGATCACAGTGTAGATTCCAGCATATCCAGAGGATGCTCACGTAAATTTCTCATAACAATTTCCAATAAATACCGTAAAAGAAAAACCCAACTCAGGGGGTTTTGCAGCAAAACCCTAGTTCCAGTTTACCATCTGAGTTTCCGAGTAGGAGCTACAGCAATAGCAGCCGCAGCAGATTCAACCATCAATTTCTGGCCTGAGCGTCTACACAAGGTAACCCTAACCCTAACCTATTCAGTTGTCTCTTTTATTCTAGAAAATTCTATTTCATAGGCAAACAAACAATAGTAATAGTAGTGACTTGTACTTTGTTGGAAACTGTGGTTGCAGTAACGATGGCAGAGGAAACCCAAATGCGAGAATCAGTAAAACCTTTTAGAAAGAGAAAATCAGGGCACAAGAAAGGCAGCAACTTCAAGAAGAAACAAAAACAGTTTCTGGGCAATAAAGAAAAAGTGAAAAAAATAGACCCCAGATTGAAGAAATTGCTTAGAAAGAAGGCACGCGACTACAATTCTGATGATGACAACGAGGATGAGACTGCTCACGCGAGCGAAGATGATAACGCAGATTCCATGGATGATGATGTAAGTAGTGATGATGGTAAGGAGAAAAAGAATCTGGGGATTGAGATTGAAGGGTCTGAGAATGAAGATAATGATGAAATTCCGCCTGGAATTACAAAGTTTAGTGAGGGTTGTAGGGCATTTAGGATCGCTTTCAAGAGTATTAGTAAGAAGGCCATATCTGATGATTCATTGGTGAGCTAAGCAGCTTTTTTTCCTTAAATATATGTGTTTTCTTGGGTGAAATAGATAAGATTCCTAAAGTTTGGTGGGTTTGCAGGGACCAGTTTTATCGGGTCACAAGACACTTGTAGCAGAAAAGCTTGCTGAGGAGGTAGCTGAAAGGAGAGTGAAGGGAGAGGCTAAGAAGGAAAAACATTTGGTATTTCGATTTTCACTTTATTTACTTATTTATTTTGTTATTTTAGCATGTATCTGCATGCTTCATATATATTCTTATATTCATATTTCAAAGTGCCATTATATTTATGCTGTTACTTGGGAATTTGTTGTATTAGGTGGGAGAGAAGGGGCATGAAAAACCTGCTAACTATTTAGATGCTCATGAAAAGTTTCTAATAAGTGTGGCTACAAAAGGAGGTAATATGTTTTTTTTTTCTTGATGTATTAGTAGAGATGTATGTTTTGAACTTGATGCTTTGGTTCTCATGCTAACTTAGTTCATCTCTACTGCATGTGTTGCTGACATTTCAGTTGTCAAGTTATTTAATGCTGTAAGTTGCTTTGGGAATTTATTTTGTGTTTTTCCTTTCAGAATCTGTAATTATTTGATTCTGTTTCTTAGATTAATCACTCTTGCTGTGGGACTGAGACTGAGTTTTCTTGTTTTGTATCTTAAACAGGTTAACAAGGCACAAAATGCACAGAAAGGATTGAATCCTTCAAGGTCAAAAGATGCTAAAGGTATGTCCATGCCCCATGGGCAATGCAACTGGCTTTTGGATCTTCTTATTTTGATGCTACCATTTTCCTGGTTATCTTACCGATGCAAAAGGATTCTAGTCATTGTTGAAGTGTACATGGGGTGGAAGTGATTGATACACATTTGGTTTTCTCATTGATGGGTTTATTTTTCCATGGTTGTATAATGTGAGCGAGCGCTTTCCAAATGAACTTCAGAAAGTGATTTTGGCACTGATATTTAGCCCTTATTATGTTGTTGCTGATCTTAAATGCATTTCCTCAGCTTTGTATCGCTTCTCAATTCTAATGAAAGGTTGTCTCAATCCTGTCAGTGATAAAGAAGCGAAGGAAAGAACGCTTCTTTTCGGAGCTCAGCAAGACACCAGTTGTTGACACTTCAACTAAGGTAAGTTATCTCTCATTTTATCTGTTCAGTTAAACTCTGCTTCAGTCATAGGAGCTACTCTTGCATTTTTTGACTTCCTGTATTCTCCCATAATATTTTAATTGTCTGGAAATTATTCCACCTTAGATCCCATCTTCTTTCTCTCTTCAAGTTCATCTGGACGTTATTAACATGTATGCTGAGAGTATTGAACTCTCTTTAGAACCATCTTTTATTACCATTAACTGTTAAGTTTGTGAAATTGGACTCTTAAGTCTGCTTTGTATCATCTTTCAGAGCATCTATTCTGCTGTAATGTTCCATTGAATAACTTCTTAGTTTTACCATTTGCAGGTTCATGCATCTTCTGGTGAAGGGCCGTCTTGGGCTCCATTACGTGATAACTACATGCTAACAAATTCCAAGTTGAAGGACTGGGATAAGATGCCGGTAAGACTTTTTAACTTTTGTTCTGTGATGCAATCATGTAAACCACTCTCCTTCTCACATGCAGACTTGTGCATACATTTTCACATGCCAGTGATGAATATTTTTTACTTGGTTCTTATATGATGAATTGTCCGCAACATACATGCAGGATAAAGTTGTACACGATGACATCGGAAGGATGTCCGAGGATAGCAGTTCTGATGATGATTGATTTTGTGGAGGATGACATAGGAAGGATGTCTGAGGATAGCAGTTCTGATGATGATTGATTTTGTGGAGAACTAGGATCGTAATTTTTTTTTTTTCAGGGAAAACCTTGTGTCGGGTTTGGAAAATTGTATGATGTTGTCAATGCACATGAATTTTTGGTCTAGCTTCTTCTGGTGCTTTGTAATGGTTATCGATTATTATTATTGTATATGAATGCTTAAAGCTAAACCAGTAATTGTTTTCTCGTCCCCTGGATTTCCCTCACCTTTCTTTCTTTGTTATTTTTATTTATTTATTTTTTTTTTTTTGATGAACTTTCTCGTCGTCTCCCCTCAAGGGATTAGAGAATTTTAAAAAATTCCTAAAATGCTCCATGGTTTACTCTTAAGAACAAAACGAATTGCCATGATATAAAGGCTTGAATTCGAAACTTTGTATCTGTGGATCTGCAAATGGCTGCAGTTGAGAAATGTCAAATTTAAAACCTACTACGTTGAGTTATGGGAGAATTTCCCGCCACCAAAGCTTGGAGAAACATTCTCCTCGACTTTCCAGATTTAAAAAATGGTAGATGTTTTAGGAATGCTAGGAAAACCATGGAAACCATCCTGTATACCGTGATGAAAGCACGTAAGAGGGTAGTGTTATGCAGAATGCTGTTGCAGCAATAGCCATAAAAATTAATACACAAGTGATCATTGTGCTCTTGCTCAAGACTTGTTCTTCTTTTTACTTACTGGTAAAATCACCTTTTTGCCTCGTCTATTTATACAGAGGAACAAAGTAAAACGAGGGATCTCCGCTTAATCCAATGGAATACATTAAAAAAGACACAGAAACAGCCTGTCTGCATTATCATCAAGGGTACATACTCTAACTAAACTCTATTGCAATCAACAGTAAGTAATGTAAGAAGTGAATAAATAGACCAAGAAAATTAACAAATAATTAAGAAAAAAATATCTAGTATTAATCCTCTCAAAACTACAAGCATATATAATCATCCTGTGCGATTTACAAGCCCATGGACAAGAAGAAAATTACAACTACAGCTGGTTCAGGCCAGATATCATACATACCCTCTCAACTACACATATAAATCCTCTGATATATACATGCCAAATGGAAGGAAGAAAGGAAAATTACAACTGCAAGATCTTCGGCCAACCTAGCAACTGGGAGTTCAGATACCCACCATATAGGGAAGCCACTAATAGAATTGAACCGAGTTGGAAGATTAATAGTCAACATTATGAGCATTAAGCATTTTTATGGCTGGACAATTAAGTATACATTCCCTAGAGAAAAAAAACGAAACTCGTGAAACTGCTCAGGGAATTCAACAGGAAATGAGATTTTCCATTGTGTCAAGGCAAGACAATTGGGCAATCATGTTGGATGATGTCAGAAACCATCTTCATCCACGTTGATGGGAACTTCTGCCCCGGAACCTTTTTGGTGATGCAACAGGAACCAGTTCTCTTACTTCCATACTCCACCTTTTCTGCCCGCAAAAACCTTGACCCCATCAATACAACCATATAGCCTGTCATTGCAAGGAAAATAAGGTATCAATTTCCGCTGTTGTTTAGGAAAAAATACCGAGTCTCTCAAAACTAAAGATCGGTTTCTTTCCCTTTATTCTTCTAAGAGCAGGGTTTAACAATGTACACTCAGAAACTTCTCGTTTGACTAAGTGGGTCGTAATCATAAGCTTCACCAGCTTTGACAAAACGACCCTTCACACGCCTTCTTACATCTGCCCTTGCTTTGCGAGATGCATACCTCACTTTCTTTTCAAACCTACGACAGAATTAGGAGAACCATTAAACACACTACTGCCATAAAATGCAGAACAATGCGCACAAGATTCTGAAAATCAACAAAAGCCTCAAATAAAAACACAACCATAAAAGACAGTTTAGAGTCCAGGTGAGCAAAATATTTGTGAAAATCACTAAAGAAAAGAGGTAAATAGTTATACATGATAATCAACCATATGTTCTTTCGAATGCTCTTTTCTAATCATGTCAACTAAAATAAACAAGTCATAAATGCAGTGGTTTTTCTTCATGTGTAAACTACAAAAACAACAAGAAAAGGATAATGTCTACACTCAAATGCATGCATTCCTCTAATTCTTGTGGATTGCATGGTACATTAGACTGTATTGCACTATGTGGACAAATTTCCTCAAAAATAAAATACAAGCAGAGGAAAAAATTACAGTATATAATATACATGTACAACTTGGTAAGAAAATCCAACAAGTCAATAGCATAATCAGATTTTCTGTGAAATAAAATGAGAAAGGCCACATAAAATAAGTACAAGTTTCCTTTTGGGAATCACAAAAAAAGGTGGCAGTCAAAGTGAATACACCAAATAGATTTTAGATTGACAGCATACTCACATCCGTGTCTTCTTCTTTTCCTTGTAACGCATTACAGCATCACTCCGGTTAGCTGATGAGAAGGGACTCTCGGGGCATGGGGAGCACCAGGGAGGCTCTCCCATAAGAAGCATTGAAGATGCTCCACAATCTTGATAATCTGCAGCACTACTCTCTACATTAAGGCCAGAAAATGAGAGGCTGGAATGGCCTTGCTTTTCTGTAAAACAAAGGATTGGTTCAGTCTTATTGCTCATCATAGAATCAGCAGATGCTGCGTTGCTGCTTGCTGGCTGTACGGCGTTGACCACTCCAACTGATGACCCCTGGAGACATCCAAGTAAACACACATTTAACTATGAATGAACCCAGAAAATGCCTATTGCTGAAAGTTTCTATAAAAGACATGTGATTATAGGCAGGTAGATGTAGAATTGTAGTAGCTATGCAAATTATCATGCAAATTGAAAAGAAAGAAAGAATAGACCTTGGAGGCTGGGAGAGGATTTTAAGAAAAACATATCAACTTCAATCAAAGTCCAATTGTGAATGCCAAGATACTAAATAATAATGCTGATAGTTCGAAAAGGGAGTCTACTATGTACACCCAGCTAAAATTAATCCTGGCAACTGGTATCGCTAAATGTCCAAACATAACTGCATACATCTTTCACCGTGAAAGATGTGATTGCTTGGAAAATAAAGCAAACAGAAACAAACATCATTTAGTACTAGGTTCAGCATGATCACATACTGCTTATGGCTAAGACTCACAGATCCAGGTTCTATGATGTGGCACCTACAATACATTCAGTGAAAATGTACAAGTAGAAAATGCCTTGGAGACAATGATAACATGTATGAGATTTGGGAATCAGGACCAACCGCTTGATAGGTATGGTGCCATGATTCGAGGATCAGTTAATTCTGACATGCATGAACTGACTTAAAGCTCAATGAACACTTTGTTGGACAGCTAACACGATGCCATACAAGTTGATGTCATTTTTTAACCCTGTGGCAGTGCATTTTCTTACTGTCACTTCAAAATCAACTAGCCATTCTTGTTTAAGAATTACTCCAATCCTGCTACAAGACCAGTCAAATCAAGGATTAAGATTGTTTCAGCTTAATGATAAACATTTCCTCTGCAGCACACATAAACACATTGTCCTTGTCAGGACATTTTCTTCCTTTTTTCCATTTGGCAAGAATCCACAAAACACAAGGTGAGATATGGTGTGAGATCATTTTCTTTTCAATAAAAAGTCCTTGCGTGAAATATATATCAACAATGGAATTATCTTTTTCAATCAGGTCAGAGGAAACATATTTAAACTATATAAATCTTTCCTCTGGAAGAAAAAACTACAAATGAAAGGGAAATAATGTTCACCAAAGAGAACCGCCGCAACTTAAAACTGTTTGATATATATCCTTTTCCCATTACTAATTTAACATAAAAAGGACATGGTATCCCAGAAGTATGCATTTATGTCCAATTGGTACAACAAGGAACAAATAAATCAAAAGACAAAGCTGAGTAAGATTAATGCACAGCAAAAGATAACAAATAAAAGAAGAGAACCTCAGCTGCAACTGCACCCTGACAACTGGAGTCAGCACCAGACATGTCCTTTGTCCCAAATAAGCTATCAATGCCACCATTCTCAAGAAGCTCTTCTGAATTATTGAGGGTAACACCAAAGAGTTCTTCATAGTTTTCGAGACTCAAATCCATTTCATCCATATTGAAGTCCTCATAAAGATCAGCATCTTCGTAGGGTGCAGGACACTTAGTCCCGGGACAGTTTAACTGCAGATGAACAGAGAGAGATATGCACAAGGTCTTTGAGAAACAGAAAATAAAATTTTCACATACCCATAAAGAAGCAAAAGTAACGACTATGAGTGTGTGTGTGTGTATTTCAGTTTGCTAACGAGAAACAATTATATGAAGTTAGGATTTGACTGACTATGAGCTTAGAAGGAGGTAAGAAAGCTCAAAGCCCATAGTTGTTAACAGCTGTTAAAACAAACAGAAGTGCATTTTAGAAAATTGTTTTTACAACAGCTGAGAAAGAAAACAGTTTCTCTTACAATGTAATGTGTGAGCCCCTCATCACAGATGAAGTTATGTTTCCCAAACTAGTAACGCTTCAGTGGATGATTTTGAAAGTCTATAAGCTAACCTTTAGATGTATTTTGCAAAGTTTATAAGAAAACAGTCTCTCTTGTATAAAATTTAGATCACTGTGCTGTTTATTAGATTGTCCATGCAACCAAAATGACAAACACCTACATTCCAACAGAATAATTTACTTACACCTCCAAGACAATTAAAAAACTGAAGTACCCCATACCTTAGGCAAAGATGTATTTGCGGATCTGGTTGTCTGGTCTGGATTGTTTGGCACAGAGCTCGATTCAGGTATCGAAGAAGACCCAAGCCAAACACCTGATTTAGCTATTTCACGCCTGTCATTAACTTCAACAACTCCAGATGCATTTTGGCCAATAGTATTCTCTGTAGGACCCCAGGAGTCTGTGGTGCTATTTTCAGCAATGCTCATCAAACCCAACTCCTGCTCACAAGTAGATTCACCACTGGAAGGGAAGTCTAAAACAAAGGACCATATTGAAGAAAGCTCAGAAGCTGATGGACAGCCAGAGTAACAATTGATTGTTTGCCTTCTATGTGTGGAAGCTGATGTCGAGGTGCCATGGCCAATCCAATCACAATTTTGACATAGAGAGATTCTTTCTTCAGCACATCTAACTAACGCTGGATGTGAATTGCATCTTTCACATAAGAGGGTCCGTGAATGACGCTTGGACAAAGCATTAGCAGAATGAACATTTCGATCGCATGATAAACATAAGCTTGCAGCATCTGACCGGCAATAAACCATGGACCTTTGTTCCCCACAAAAATCACAAACGTAACCCATGCTTCAACTCACTGCTGACTCAAATCAAACTTCACCAATACTGAAACCTCTAACCGAACAAATTTTCAGCTAACAGCAGTACCGTCTTTGGTGGTTCCACAAATGGATTTTACAATCTTCAGATTTTAAGATAACCTTCAAGCAATACCAGATAAGGAAAACGTCATTATCTTTGCTAACAAGGATGAAATACAGGAAATCGAAAGAGAGGTAAGTAGTCCAATGAGACAATTGGAATGTCACTCTACAATCATGACTACATGGACAACCTTGATTATTTTAGATAATTATTTCTATACAATAAAAAGTGAAAAACAGAAGAAACAGTAAAAACAAAAACAAAAAAAGGCAACTGCAAATTTTCTAACTCCATAAAGGAGAACATGATCTATCCAGCGAAATCCAAGGCTTTAATTAAGAAACCACATGAAGAAGTAAAAAAATTAAGACTTGATGGTGCTAAGCTCTTGACTTTTTTCTTTCAAAGAAAGCAGAGAAAGAACAGTGTGAAAATATAGAAGCCAGCCCAATATAGCAACAAAGTATGACTTTTCGTGTCATAACTGCTAGCTACTAGGAAGAAAAAAAAAATCAACCAAATCCACTTGACGCGTGAAAACAGGAATTAAATCCAATAATGGAATTCAACCCCAAAGATTTGAAGAATCAACCAGCATCCCGAATAGCAAATACCAAAAAACACAGAATCCAATAACCTGATGCCAAAAATGCAAAGGAATTCAGTAATTAAGAAGCTAACATAAAAAGGATCCATCTCTTACCTTCTTTACAAAAAAACAAACAAACAGGATTACGATGGAACGAACCCAGAAAAGGAAATACATAAAAGAGTAAAGAAAACAGAGTAATTACCGCAAGGAAAAAGAAAATCGGTTGAAAAGCAGTAATTCATGCAAAAAAAATATTGAATTATTGCCACCCCAGTAACAAAAAAAAAAAGTACATATTTACAAAGCTGAAGAAAACCTACCAGGAAAAGAGCTCACTTGAATCTCTCTCCATCCCTGTGAAATTTGTTTCCTTCCTCGCAGAATAATTATTCCGTTCGAGATTTGAAAAGGATAAGAGCAGGGCTTGGAAGAGTCGAGCACTGAAAGAAAGAGAGAGAGCGATGATGAGGGAGGGAGGAAGCGAGGGAGGGATAAGAGAGAGATAGGAATTGGGTGGGTGTGTTCTGACATGTTATGTTTTGTTATGTTATGTTATCCACATGTGTGAAACTGTGTGTGTGTGTGTGTGTGTGTGAGTGAGTGACGTCAGCTGATAAAAAGTGCAAAAGAGTAGAGGAAGCATTAAAAAGGGGTCAAGTTGTGGGTGGGGGTAGCACAAGTGGGACCCTGTCCTTTTCAATTAGTGAAAGCAAAAAATTAGGTCCCTTCCTCTTTGTTATTCTTGGTCCCCTACTCTCCCTCCTCCTACAAAATTTTGATAATGTTTGTAACGTGTTTATCCCCTTTTTTTTAATATTTTTTTAAATACATTAAAATAATAAATTTTTATTTTTTAATATTTATTTTTTATATTCGTATATTAAAATAATTTAAAATTTAAAAAAAAAAATAAAAAATATCTTCTAAACACAGACAAAAAAACAAAAACAAAGATACTATTCCACATATGCTTTCCCACTTGCTTACCCTTTTTACCCACCCCTTTTCTATCCAGTCACCACTACACGTCGCTAATGCCAAAAATAGGTGTACACTACTCCCAATTTCAGTGCTCCGCTGCAGGCCCAATTTATTGCCATTTTTATATTGCGGTAACAGTTCTGGTTTTATTTAAAAATATTTTAAAATAATTTTTATTTTATATTTTAAGAAATTATTTTTTAAATTAGTTTATCAAAACGATATAAAATATAAAAATAAAATTTAATAAAAATAAAAATTGAATTTTGAAGGAATGCGTTCCCAACGTGCCCTAGGAAGTTAAATACACCGTGGGTAAGTATCTTGCAGGACTGAATTTTTTTAATTAAAAGAATTAAAAAATAATTATGTTTTTAAATAAGTAAGAAAAATTTGATAGTTAAACTAAATCTTAATTAATTTAATCATATAATAAGAAAATGAGACAACAATAAAAAATAAGAATAAAAAAATATTTAATAGTCAAAGCTAGATTAAAACGCGAAATTCAGACCTGACATAAGATCAGGATAACTTTATAGATGTATGATACCATAAAAAAAATTCACTTGAAAAAAAGAACATGAAAAAAAATATTGAATGATGATATAGGAAAAGAAAATAAGATAAAAAAAAAAGATGTCAACCCTTCTTAACTTTTCCAACATGTGACCCATGTCATAAGTCTGAAAGCATCATAAATGAAAAAAATTGTGAAGAACAATCTCTAAGAAATCGAAAGAAAAAAAATTATACAAAAAAAATCCCAAATAAAAAATAGCAAGTAAAAGAATAAGGGTCAAAATCGAAATAAAAAAATAAATTAAATGGCAATAAAAAAATTCAATTTGAGAGTTAAATTGAAAAGAATAAAAATATCAACAAAAAAAAATTCAAAAGAATGAGAATCAAAATAAACAAATACAATACACTATACACTTGAGTTGAATGGTGAAATAAAAAAAACAATAAAACTCTTATAAAAGGGTCATGAGACAAAAAAATCAAAAATCAAAATAATAAAAATTAAATTGAAAATCAAATTGAAAACATCAATACATGATAAAAAGAAAAAAGTTAAACATGTAGAATATTTCAACATGTTTTCTTATTTAAAAATATTTCTAAAATTAAATTGAAAAACTTATGCACGCATCTAATTAAATAAATCAAGAAACATTGTGTGAAGAAATGAAAAAAAAAGGGCCATTAACTATATATAAAAACAAAACGAGAACAACTAAGACACAAATGTAGATCAAGATATCTTATAAAATAAATTTATCTGGTTGTTTTTAATGAATTTATTTATTAAAATAAATTTGTAATAGAAATTAACACACACACAAAATTTATTGAATAAAATAAAAGAAAAAATATTATGCAAAGTTATACATATTAAAAATACTATAAAATATTTTTTATTTTTAAAAACCGATTTAATCTATATAAATATTTAAAAAAAAAATGAATCATACTAACCTCCTCAAAAATTAAACACATCCAATGTAATTAAAAATAATAATCGTTATTCCAAAAAGGCTAAATAAGAAAACAAATCACAAAAAAATAAAATACAAACTTAAAATTAAAAAAAAAACATATAAAAAAAGGTTTTAATATATCAATTTATATTTTTAATATTCATCATTGAAACTATTTCCCATCTCTTCTTAGTTGCAGTTAATTAGAACAACTCAAGACAAGTGCTATAAATTTAATCTAGTAACAACCTTAAGAATTAGAAAGATTGATGAAGCTAATCAATACAAGCACAAGCAATTGCATTTAATTTATTCTAATATTTTTTCTAAAATTTATTAATTTTTTATGCAACAAATCATTAAACTTAGTTGTTTCACAAATTAGAGAGATCAAACAGTTAAGAGTTTGATATTTAACATATCAATAGATTGCAACAAATAATAAACTAGTAGGGCTCCTAGTAATTAAATAAGACAAACATGAAAATAGACGAAGAACATTCAATACTCCAAGTATAAATTGAACAATGAAAACAAATTAGATCTCACAGTTTTATTGACTCTGAGGCTTTCGTTTCTTTTGATCAAATAAAAAATGAGTTACATAATACCATCATGAAAACTCGAAGGAGAAAAGAAAAATAGAGAAGAGGAAAAGGAGAAGTTTGATCTGATCTCCCCCTTTCTCTTTTACATGGTTTTTTTTTCCTCTTTAGAAGTTTACAAAATCCCCGAAAAATACTCTCAATATTATCCTCCAATAACAACTATCAAAACTGAATAGTTAATGAAATTATTAAATAATTAAATAGAGTTTTATTATAACAAGGAAAGTGATGTCTTTCACTAGAATTCATGCACCATATATGAAAGCTTCCGAAAATAAATCATGTCATAATAGATTTGCATACGAAAGGATGTTCCAACACATTGACAGTATATATGCAGAGGTTTTATGCCCAATTGCGACCTTGATTCAATCATTATCTCTCAAAACTCAAAACATGAATGTTTGTAGAGCTTTTTCTTAGTGTTTATATATCATTTTGAATGTTTATATATTATTTTGAATCATCTCAATCAAAACTTGGATGAGAGAGTTATCCCCAAATGATAAAGTTGTATTAAAACTATCCAAAATCGTTCAATTAACTTTGTTTTGCCCTTAACACCTCTATTTGCATTCTAAATCAAAGTATAAAAATAACAAGTACATATAGGCATCAAATAAGTATAAAATAATAAATATTAAAGGAGAAAAATATGTTATTTTGAATTCTCATCAGTTATCCATTATCTTAAAGTCAGATGCTACTTTCTACACTCTTCTACTAAATGAGGCCTTTATGCATGCTTTTCTTATTTTTCCTTACATTTTTTACTTTGTTTTGTTGTCACCTTCTTTGTTTTCGTTGTTTCCCTTAGATTTTTTAGGCTTATCTACTACATTTTCTTTGTTTGCTTAGCTGTTTGATTTCTCTTTAGATTTTTTTTTCCTTTAAATATTGATTCCTGACAGTGATTTGTTGTGTTCATTAATGTGTATAAACTTTCATTATTGTGCTCATTTGTTTCATTTTGTCTTTCTTTTTTTATCGAGATAAGGCTTGATTTACTATTGATCTTTATCATGTTTCATCTTTTTGGTGGCTATTTTGACAAATCTTGAGAGCATTCCTTTCGATTTCACATATTTGCTTTACAATTTATATCACTTTGATTACTTTGGTACAAGTTCTTATCCCTTCTATTATGATAGAGTTTATTTTTTATGACATCTTTAGTCTTACTTTTTGATTTAATTCTTATGCTTAGTTTTTTTTTTCAATTTACTTGGCACCCTTATGATTGGATTTATCTTCTTACAATTCTTTATATGGACAGGACTAACATGTATCCATTTATTGTCCATCATTTTTTATTACATTACATTTTGGTTGATTGCTTTTTATTTTCTTTTCTTTTGTGACCCTAAACATATTCTCCTGCCCTGCTAATTCTTGCCACATGAATTTTTCAAGTCATGCTCCTTCTATTTTCGTATCCAATGGCACACATTCAAGTATTATACTTATCATTCTTTGTTCAATAGCATACCATTAGATTTAGAATTCATTTGTTGCCTTTTATTCTTTTAAAGTTAGCTCATTTGTATCCTAATTGTTGTTGTCATTAGATGGATGTTAACACATTGGTTTTCTTGCAAGATTATCAACTATGCAGCCTTCCTAATGTTTGGGATACACCATGCAAGGATATGTCATTTCTAAGCAAACCTTTGATTCAATCCTAACTTCCTCTGTTATAATGTTAACATTCAATTTTAAAGAATGGTCTCTCACCTTATACCCCCCTCCCTTTTCTTTTTTTACATGTCACGAGACTTTCTATATTTTTACAGACATGTTATGTTCCATAATATATCTTATATGTCTCAGCTTCTCAGATGTTAAGAAAGCTTCGCTATTGCTTTTTCACATGATAAATCAATCACAGCGTTGATTTTTGTTTGCCAAATGTTATACAATGAAGTAGTGTTTTACATTTACTTTCATTTCCCTTATAAGGTAATGTTAAGATTGATGTTGTTACACAATGAAAGAATATGTTATAGCTATAGTGTAGTGCAAGCAACATAGCTAGTATTCTTTATAAGAGACTAATGGTGAGACTGAATCTAAAATCTATAGATTGAATGCTTTTTTTTCCTTACTATTAGAGCTAAATTTTTGAAGGTATTACTAATGTTACAGTACTTTTATGAAATTTAATGGTAAGTTTTTATTCACAAATTTGTAATATAAAGATTGATAAATCTATCATTAAAGATTAATTTTAGCAATAAAATTAATAGATAAATTTATGGATATAGCAACAACATGTTAGTCTATTCATTTCTAATATTATTAGATTTATTAGCAAAGTTTTGCTAATTTATTTGGAACATACTACAG
>Ga0325414_1004204_pt1 | contig 15042 bp, 6 predicted proteins | sample PopdelMetagenome_8_FD_206183 | JGI IMG/M metagenome (GOLD analysis project Ga0325414, IMG submission 206183) | Populus deltoides microbial communities from Bellville, Georgia, United States - Leaf-PdKOR-R3 | ecosystem: Host-associated > Plants > Phyllosphere > Phylloplane/Leaf | place: USA...
TTTTTTATTATTTTTTTCATCATTTTTAATAGAAAATATAGTAAAAATAAAGAGTAAAAGAGTAAAAAATTGGGTTTGTCCTAACCCAATTTTTGCCCCTTCTATTTTAATTGTTATTATTACTATTATTTTATTTACCTAAAAATGATAATAAAAAATGAAAAATGATGATGAAAAACAAATAAAAAATAAAATAAATGAAGAATGAATTAAAATTTGGGTTAAGGGCAACATGTTTGGAAGTTTAGATTGTTATTATTACTATTATTTTATTTACCAAAAAATGATAATAAAAATTGAAAAATGATGATGAAAAAAAATAAAAAATGAAATAAATAACAATGAATTAAAATTTAGGTTAAGGACAACATGTTTGGAAGTTTAGAAATTAATTAAACTCTTGACTAGTTTAAGTAATCAAATCAAGGGTTTAATTGGAGAATTGATAAGTTTTTAGACTTAATTGAACTTGGAATTAATTTAATGGAATCAGGGACTTAATTGAAGCAATATCAAAGTTTGGGGTTTAATTGGGGTCCAAATTGCAAAAATTAAAATCCAAGGACTAGCTTGAAAATGGCACGGAAATGCAAGGATCCAATTACATTTTAACTAGGGGGTTGATTACAAAATTACAAGAATTCCAAGGACCAAATTGAAAGCAGCCTTTGGAATTGGAAAACGGAGTCGTTTTGGCAGGCGATTGTTCGCTCGTCTTCTTCCTCTACAACGGCTCCGCCATTAAAGACAAAGACGTTTCTCCATTGAATGAAGCGCCCCACGCCATTACTACCGGCTGTTATAGCGCCGATCGATCTCCAGCCCTATAAAAATGCGGGTAAAGGCAACCTCACGGGAGAGAACAAAAGGGAGGAGGAACAAAAATAGAGAGGAACGAAACAGAGAGCACGAACCAAAAAAAAAAAACACAGAAAAGAGAAGGAAAAGCAAAGGAGCAAAACAGGGTGGAGTATTGGCTCTGCCATTGCTTTCGTAGCTGTAGACAGAGAAAGACCCAGAATCAAAACAAATTCATAGCAGGCCGTCCTCTTCATCATCTTCTCGGCTTCAAAAGCTGTTGAGAAAACAAAAAGAAAATGCATACAAGTGAGCACAGAAGGAAGATAAAGGGAAGCAGTAGGCGAGAATCCATCAGCACTGCAAACATCTTCGGTCTCCAGAAGTAGGTATGCCTGTGTCTTCATTTTGCATTCTTTAAATTTGCAAGAACACTGCGCGAAGGTAATTTAGCTCACATGCCTGGGCTAGATCCAACCAATAAATAAAAAAGAAAAAAGAAAGTGTGGGTCGGGTCTGGGCTTCAGATCCAGCCAGCTCAATCCATATTTGGCTAAGGGCCCTTATGCATTTTCCATGTGTTTTATTCCCTTTCTATTTTGATATATGGCCAAGCCCCTTTTCGATATCAGAAAATTCAAAAAATATGTGGGGATCGTCGTTGCACCTCACGCTTTGTTTTTTTTTTGTGTGTTTGATATGTTGCTTTTTAGACAAAACCAGCAATGCAGTCTGTTTCAAGTATGACGTTTAAGGAGTGATATCATCTTTTCTTTTGCGTAACCAGTCTCGTACCATAAAATCTCTATTGACCAGTTAGGGTTCCTAATGACCATAACACTAGGTGACGACTCCTTAAAATAGACCTTTAGTTTCAAAAAATAAAATGCTAGACATCTGTTCTTTTACCATCCATAGATTATTATTAACAGGTCACCGCGATGTCTGGGTATGACACCGGCAAAAAGTTTTGTTGGTAAAATTATTAAATGTGGTAGGGAGAATTTATGACTTTCTGATTTCTTTCTTTTTATATGTTATTTTCTTTTCTTTATGTTATAAGACATATGATAAGAGACTGCTCTGGATTTCTAAATCTAGTTTACAAGATAACGTTAGATTTCACAAATTTGATATCGTCACAACCCTTAATGGATAAATATGATATGTTGTTTTTTATTTTCACAGATGTCAATTTTAGACATAAGATTCGTTCAAATTTCTTGATTTTATTTCTTATATATATATATATATATATATATAAAATTCTAATAAATTCTCCCTCTAGCATAGATCATTTCTTTAATTCAAATTTATTCAACGAAGAGAATATCCTTGATTTTCGAAATTTTCTCTCTAGCAAAGTAGAAACTTTTACAATAGTTTCAACATTCTAGAGAATTTTGTAGGCGTATTAATTATTTGGCAAAATTTTAGATAGAATGCAAAAATTGAACCAAAACACGAGATCAATTCCATCTGACGCCGAGCATAGACTATAGCGCAGGCAGATGTAGGTACACAAGGCCAAGGCCAGGATGTCAAAAGAGAGTTTTGAGTAGTTGACAACAATTTGATCATGGGGATAACTTCAAATTTATTTTGCATTTCTGTTTACCACAGACATTTCCCATTTGCTTCTTGACATTTTGTGTGAAAAATATTCACAAGATCGTGCCAATTTGTGTGGTACTTTGCACAGCTAAGAGGTTTCTATTTGAAGTTTCCTTGGTGGGTGGATGGGTGGTTTCATGGTGTCAAAAACAAGCAAAACCATGCCACAACCCTTCATCTCACGAAGAGGACTCATCGCTGAAGCCTCATCTTGAAATGATGATTATCTATGAAGAATAATAATACTGTTTGGTGTATGATAATCCCGTTTAAAAATGGAATACCTGCATCTTTGTAAAGAGAAAATGACTTGTAATCTAACAAGGTTAGATGTACCTAGTACTTCTCGCATCTCTTCATCCTCGAAATAAATGTTGGGGAGGTTGAATTGGCCAAGCAGGAAGCACATATCAGAAATAAAGACCCCAACAACCAAGAATATATTTTCTTGTTTTTAAAATTGTTATGTTTAGTTTGATTTATATTTATTTATTTATTTATTTATTTTTCATTCCTTATTTTTATGCATTGTAGAATCATCCTTCTTAACGTTTAAATCTTATGATTGGTGGATTAATTAGTGTAATTTGTTTATTACAAAAAGGACCTTATAGCATATATATTTAACAAACAAATGTTGCATTTTATCACACACATGTATTGGTGAAGTGGGTATCCCTTAAAATATGTGTGAGTGCAAGAAATTAATTTTTTTTTATTGAATATGTGGTTCCATATATGAAGAAGAAGAAAAAGAAAGAACAGGAGATCTGGGAACTCAAAATCTTTTGAGAAGAAAACGACACCAATATTTGTTAAATTTATTATTTTTTAATAAAATGCTATAGTTTTGAACAAATAAAATATTCCTAATAGTTTAAGTTTTTAAATTAAAATGGTTTTTTTGATATTATATTAGAGTTTTATTGATAAGAATTCAAATCTTATTATTCTCATCCTAATTAACAAAAATCAAGCATTGTTTTCACTTAAGAATCCATGTTAAAAATTAATATAAAATTATTCTTGAAATCTCACATGATAATTAAATTAAATTAAATTGAATTCAACACTCCCTTGTGATCATAATGTCTTATAAAGTGTGCAGTAACCCGTTAAGTATGATTAATAGAGGGGTTAAGACTAATATGCAACTAAATTCATCAAATTATAATTAATAATCATAATAATGTTGCCTCTCATCCTTAACCTACCTTGGTCCATAAGCCATCGAATATCTATCAGCACTAAATAATTGCGAGCTTGCTGCAGGTTGAAACAATTCTCCCTTCTAACCAGCGACCAGCTTGTCAGGACAGAAAACGATGGCTGCCGACTAATTTTGGCAGGTGATGGGATCATAAATGAGCTACACATGCCCTTCCATTTCCAAAAGAAACGTGCTGAGTGGCACATCTAAACCACTCTTTAGGTTTTGATGAGTCCAACTCATAAAGGATCCAAGTCAATGTTGTGAGCCATAAGGATCAATAACAATATCAACATTGATCATTCATTCACATGCTTTGCATTGAAAAAATCAACACGGTCACACACCACTCGGTGTCTTTCAAAGACTATGAATGGCTATCAAGTCCTATCTCACCCATCTTGATTTGCTAACTCCCATTTGTTCCACCCATCTCTTAAATTAGGCACGTTTGGATTGTGCCTTTTTGACCTGTGTACACCATAGAAATGTATATTCTCTAGAGTTTCTTGTAGCTTATATAGAACGAGACTTTGCATTTTTTATTTCCAAATTCAGCCACACCTAAAAGATAGCAAAAAATATATATATCCAAGATAGATATGATGGAGCGTCCGATATGTCATCTCCAGAGCATGAATGGTGAACTGCTAACCGATATCATGTCTCGTGTAGATGGCCCAGCCCTCGCTTCGGTAGCTAGTACATGTTCTGAGCTCCGAGGCATTGCTCGTGATCAAAGCTTGTGGAAAAAGTTGTGTTATTCCAGGTGGCCTTCCACTGCTCTTGAAGAAGCTGAACATCTGATTTCAGGTTCTGTTCACGGTTGCTTCGACAAATTCTACTCGGATGCCTGCCCACTTGTCTTATATGATGAAGTTGCCAATACTAACTCTTTGAAACTGCTTGAATGTGCTGAACTAAATCCCCGCACATCTCCTTCTGATCTACTGTCATTGATTGATGTTTATTACAAGAACAAATGTGTCCTCTCGAGGATCTCGGATGGCATACCTGAGGCTGTAGATATATTCAAACATGGACTTGTTGACAGCAGCTGGGAAATGATCGCTGACGAGCGACAGAAATGGTTTCTAAATTATCCATTTAAACTGGAATTGATGGACCTTAAAGACGATGAAGATGACGATGACGATGACGAAGCATTAGCTTCTCCTATATCATCACTCAATGAGGCTGGAAAATCAAGAGAAAATCTTTGCAAGAAGCTGATAGAGGATCTCAGGTTGAGTTGGATACTAGTGGACAAGAAGACGGGCAAAGCTGTTAACCTCTCAAGCTGGAAGCCATTATCAGTACAGAAGAATTGGCCATATCATGCTACTTATGTGATGCAATTCGGGTGCGTTCTACCCGTAGAAGAAAGTTTGCTTCCTCAGAAGCTGGCCAGATTCATAGTAACAACTAGATTCAAGATTACAGAAAGAGAGGAGTGTTTAGAATGGAGGGAAATCAGCATGAGAATTGAGAACATAGAAGGTGCCCATGTCAATGGAAGGAGTAGTCTGATGATTCTGAATAAGGCCCTTTACAGCCAGCGCAGTACAAATCAGTTTAAAGTGGAAGAGGGATTAAGGAAGTATGAGAAACAGAAGAGAGAAATGACGAGGAGAAGGGAATCCAGGGAAGCTTTGGCTGACAGATTATTTACATTCATCAACATCACTGTTTTTGTAATTTTATACGTTGCTCTTAGGTTGCTAGTTTAGCACTCTCATATCAAGGGGAGGTGTACACTGGAAAAGGTGTACATTCTCTCAGAATATTAGAAGATTCTGCACCGCACTCTACTGACATGGTAATTGCCCAAGTATGGGCTGAAATTATACTCGATAAACTATCCATTTTAATCTGGAACGTTGGACCTTAAAGATGACAGCGATAATGATAAGAGCTTGACTTCATTGTTAGCGTTCAATGAAGCTGGAAAACCATGAGATCATAGCAAGAAGCTCATAAAAAATCTCAGGCTGAGTTGGATACGGGTTAACAAGCTTGAAAACATTCTCAGTACAGATGAGTAGGCCTTACAACTTAAAAGCATGCTAATTATGTGATATATATTGGCTGCGTTATACCAGTGGAAGAAACTTTGCATCATATTAATGGCGCCTTGGAGGGAGTAGCTTGAGAATTCTGAACAGATTAAGCCCCTAAACAGCCGATCCAGTACAAATCAATTTGGAGATGTAAAAAGGGTTTCCAACTTTTCAAAAGTACAAGAAAAGACGGATGAATTAATCAGGAGAAGGGATTTCAGGTAAATATTGGCTGATAGAATCTATACATTCATTGAGATCGCAGTACCCATGTAATCCTTTACCATGCTCTTGCTATTTTAGCATTCTCATATTGCAAGGGCATGTAAATTCCATCGTTATACGCCACAATGCTAATTAATTGCCCAAAAATTGGCTGAAATTCAACTGAATAAATCTTTTACAGATCAATGTTAAGAAAATATATGTTCCCATGATAAATGCTAAAAATGGGATACAATATAAAACACAATCTCTGCTCTCGCTCAAGAGTTCCCATGATAGTTTGCAGGACATCTTCGGGGGAAACTTTCTTGAAGTTCAGCGTGGTGCATTGAAAAGAGCTTTACTGATAATGCCAGTAGCCTCAATGTAGCGTTCCACACACCTGGAGATGCAGCTACTTTCGCTCCCACTCAGGCTTGACCCTGGTTTTGTTATACACTTGGCAAAGCATTTGTCCCTCACAGTCTGCATTGAAATGGAATTACAAGTAATGTCGACAGTTGCAGACAAATGCCAGTGAAGCTATTGCATATTACAAGACATTGAGTCCCATTTCTCAAACAGGAATTCAAGAAAGCACTGACAAATGCTTCTAAGAAATGTATCACTAAAGTAAACTTTGTGATGCCACCAAGTCCAAAAAATCCGATTACAAGTACCAGCCACTAAAGTGATTCGAGAATAAATTAGCTCTAATATCCTCCCTAGCACCTGACAGATTTTTCAAAACATGAGAGTCAAAGAGAGGACACCAGAGCTGCTAAAGACCCCAAACTGAGCTGTTTTTGAGAGATCAAGTGAAAGTGCGACTCATATATGTAGATACCTCAACCAGTATCCTAAGAGAACACGCTTTACTAAGATACAAATTTGTACATGAACACAGGTGTTTATATGTTTCCTTCTGCCACAAAAAATACCAGGAAAGTAAAGCCTGTGCATGACTTTGTAACGAGATGAACTTGAAATTCAGTACTAATATCAGGGTATATGTGTTTATAACCTCCACTTGAATGCTAATTACAAATAAATAAAGTAGCCAGGGTAAAACCTCTTCTTAGAAATTTTAAGTTACACAAACAGCTGTTAGACTTAAACCGATGAAACTGCGAGTTCACCTTCATCATTTCATTTTAGGAACAAGACTACCATCTGAAATTCTAATTTGATGATCAGAAGATAATTTCTAATTCCCGATTCCTGCACATAGAATTGCACAGACAATCCAGCGCACGCAAGTAGGCTTCTTAGCAATGAGAAAATCCAACCTAAGTGGTGCATGAAATATCATTAACACACAAAAAGTACTTCTTGACCCTTTAGAAGAAAAAAAGACTTATCTTCACAAAAGCTCCACATACGAACACAAAAAAGGTACATTTATATACAAGTAACATCTCCGACTCTTCAACCGATAACAACCTAGCAGATTTGTATACAAGATTACCTCCAAAAGTTCAACCAAAAACAACCAAGCAGAAGTAATTACTTAACGTAAACCATCAAGCTTAGATGTTGCAAACTCTTTTACCACCCAATGACAGCAGAGAATCAACATTTTACCTAAGTCCTCTCCCTAAACAGATGAGATAAACACCAAATTACATGAATTGGAAAGCTCATCATTATTACAAGTACGGAATAATACTCCCCCGCCCTTGCATTGTATTCCCCTAAAATTGGAAACTTAAAGCGCAACTCTCACATTAGAATCAAAATAAATATAAAACCCAGATAAAAAAAATTCAATATTTGAACCAAAAATCACCTATAACTCATCTTTGACGACTAAAACAATATCATCTTTAGTCATTCATTAAGCTAAAAACACCCAAAACCAAACAATTTCTCCACTAAACCACCAAAGATGGTAAAAAAACAAAGATTTATGCATTAGAAGCAAATAAAAAGAGAGAAAGAGATTGCTTAATAAAGAAAAAGTGAACCTCAAGGAACTCCTGGGCATAAGCTTGTGCAAGTTGATTCTTTAACTGGTCCTTAAAATCTTCTGCTGACATTTGGGGCGACCCAGATCCCATACTTGAATGTGAAGAAAATGAATCCATTACTTCTTTCCTGCTCTTCTCTCTGTTTTCCTGTTGGCTCTGTGACTCTGTTTCGGTGCTTAAGGAGAAGAGAGGGGCAATATTTCGATTTAAACCCTAGAGAGGGCTGTGATCCTTCTGTTTTCTGTTTTTAAAGAAATCCTTAAACCCTTGTTGGCCCAATTGACGTTGTCCTGAGCCAGCCTAGTTACAGAAAAATTGTTGCAGCCCAAAGCATCACAACAACTTTGTCAACAGAATTTCTTTAAAAACATCATTCATGGGTGAACCTCCCATTAGTTAATGGATCCCATAAATCTAAATTTCTTGAAAGTAAAATTAAAATTAAAATTAATTATGATTTGTTTATGGTGGTTCAAATAGTTTTCACAAATGGTTCGAGTAAGGATTAAATCTTGGTTCATATGCAAACAGGTTATCCTTAAGTCAATTCTTTTTTACTACTAGTTGAAAAGAAGAAAAAAACACTAATAATGCACAATATATTACTCATCAAATATGATCATTTTAAATTCACTGTCTTCGTAGGCCTTCACATTGGCAATGGGCCTTGAAACCCATGATGGAATTCTTTTTTTTAATAAAATAAATTTTAATAAAAAATAAATTACACAGCAAACCCAAACAGCATCTTAATAATAAAAGCCACCCTGCATTCTTTGTGATTTGGGCTGTAATTAGACCCAAAGACAAGCCTCAACGAAAAGCCATAGTTGATTTGGTCTTGGTCCTTGAACCATTTTTGGGTCCATGCAAAACAAGCATACATGACCTCCTTTGTTTTGATGATGATCCACTTCCGAGGCAAGGTGGAAGATCTAAATACATAAATCAAACTGGTCCACGCTATGTGGTGGGATGAAGTTTTCTTTAATTTCAACATAAAAAAAAAAGAATAAAAAAAATGTTATAGAAAGTTGAGATAAAAATGTTATTTTTTAGGGGAAAAAATGTTGAATATTAATTTTATACCATTTTATAAATTATAAAATATTAATTTTATAAAATCAAACTATAATTGTTAAATAGAGACCGAGCTCGTGGATTGAAGTTGCTAGCTAGGGTGCAAAACTGCGCACAAGTTATGGTATCAAAACAGATGAAAACAACTTGCTGCTTTTGCATGGAGCCCCCAAATTAAAATCCCCCACTTGCTTAAAATTATAGCTCACAGCTTGGTGTCTCACACATGCATTGAACTGGATTTAGTTGCCTTGCTTAGTGCAACTTGCAGCTAGCTAGCTGTGAAATTTCCATTTTTCAATACTAGCATAGATAATTTGCTACCAAAACCTTACCAATAATTGATCTCAACTTTGGAATAAAAATAGATTATATTGCATACAATAATAATAATAAAACATTACTATATTTTAAACGAACATTCAATCTCTTACCTTCAACCCATACGCAGGTAGTGCACGCACACAATTAAAAATATTTTGAAACATAAAACAAGATAGCCGTCAACTGTCAATTGGAGGGTAGAGCATTCCAGCTTGGTGGTCCAGTTGAGTTAAGGAGTGGTCCTAAACCTATGATCTCAACAATTAAGGCCATACCTCATTGAACTTCGGTTTCTTTTGTTTGCTGGTTAGATTTTTTCTGTAATCATGTTCTAGATCCTACTATCTTCCATGATCACCGGGGATTGAACTAGCCATTATTATAACTATGTACACAAAATTTCCCATTTTGTATGAACACAAGTAGACAAGATTAAAATTAACGAAACTCATTAGTAGAAAAAGGTATCCAGGAAAATCAAGCTAGCTCTCAAACTTGAAAACCTGTGTTCCTCTGTGATTGTGTGACATACTTCTGTCATGAAATCAGAGAGGCCGTAGCGAGAGGTCCCCCTCAAACTTGATGTACACGGCAGGCACTTCCAAATCCACCGGTGAAAGCTGAAGCAAATTGATGGAATCCTTTTATCACCAACAGATATAGCTAATGAATTACTTTCACAAGAACAGCGAAACCCTATCGTCCTAAAGAGTTGGGAGGGGAGGGGAAGATGAGGAAGAAAAAGGAAAACATGCAACAGCTTCATATAGATGTCTGGTAATGGATAAGTGATGAGTACGTTAATTCTTCTAACAGGTTAGAAATTAGTGGATACTCTTCCCCCACATCAGTGGATGCTCTTCCCCCATCCTTCTGCACATTGCTTGATTTATCATTTTTGGATGATAGCTAGCCAGCTAGCTAGCTAGTTTTCTGTGCATGGTACGTACACAAATTGTGAACAATTTTTCTTTTCTTTTTTCAATCCTTTAATTTAATTATTGCTTTGTTAGCTCTATTTTTATAGGCATTGATCAGTTTCCAACAACAATTAATCATCTTCTGGGACATATTTCATTCTAATTGATTTGTTTCAAAGCTTGCTTCTACGACCATAAACTTATGCAAGCTTTCATTTTTCTTGAAAACGGTACGGGGGCATACATAGACTTAGATCCTTCATAATCACTGTTCAAAGAATATTTAATTATTCTATTCATGTACAATTTAAAAATTAATAAGAAGCCAATAATTTTTAAGTTGGATTGCATTTATATGATTATCTTTGCCATGGAAGTACTTCAGCTTCCCTGGAGGATTTATTAAACTATTCTCCTCTACCTAAGGTGGGAATCCCATTAATGATCATGCCTTTTTCAATGACTATATATTTCCCTTTACCAAATACTTTTTGGCTTTGGATTTCAAAGTCATATAACTTGAATGATGCTCTATTATAAGACTTGCATACCCTAATAACCATGCATCTTGAGAGATTATCAGAATTAATTAACGATCCATAGATAATTAATTAGTGGGGTAGCATGATTTTATGAAGCTTACCTGCCTAATATATGATTCACTTTTACAAACTCAAAACAAGGACTGCTTTATGGTAAACAACAGTATATTGAGATGGGCTAGAGGGTACTAATTAAATAGCTGAATTTGTTAGGTTGCTCAATGCTCGTAGTCAATCTTCGTTAGGCTATATGTACTCACATTGTATTATTGTATTGAGATTCATAGTGAGTGTACGTATAAGTTAAACAAACCCTTCATCTTTTTTGATTGAATTTCATTAAAAAAAAATTGAATTTTTTATACCAAACATATCCTTCATCTTCTTCTTTTTTTAATTTCTTAACACACTAATAGTACTTAAATGTTTTCAATTTGAAATTACCTGTGTTTTTTAACCAATCATCTTGTAATTCAACCGCTATCTATATTCCTTTATGCTTTAAAAAATTAGGGTTTAAGTTTTTTCCATATAAAAAGACAAGTAAAGAAAAGAAAAGAAAAGAGCATGTGTTTGGAGACTAGCTACACCGACCCTATTCACCCACGTAAGTTAAGATGTTAGCCAGGGAGGGAGAGTATTTAATGTCCAATTTGTGGAGATAAATAATAGAAGACTTCCATAATTTTGAAAGGTGTGTGTGTCAAGTGTCAACGAGTCACCATTAATTTGTTACCAAATAGTTGTCCTAATCCTTGCAATTCATCATCATCTACGTAGAAAAGGCTGCTGTCTATTTCACCATTGCTTATTGCTATTTGCTACTGTCTTCACGTACCCCCACTTTACCCCCACCAAAATTGTGAGCCCGCGTGCTCCTCCTGTGTTCATCAGACAGTGATATGTTGTCCCAGAGAAGTAGAAGAAGAAGAAAATTGTGCCAAGACTTGCAAGTCTGTGGGTTTTGCACATAAATAATTTTACTTTAGTACACAAGACTAAATTAATTTGTTTCGCGTGCCCCTCATATTTATTATCAAAATGGTTTAATACCACCCCGATCCAATTTGTGGTTGCTTTATTGGGTTTTTTTTTTTAGAAAAAGAAAAAAAAAACTATTTTGATTTTTGACACGCGAAGCTAGCTGGTCCTTGGCTGCTGGATGTGAGAATAATCCGTAAAGACAAAAGAATATCAGCTTTGAAGTAGATAATACGATACGTTATAATGAACAAATGAAAAGAAAACCAATTTGACTTGTCAACATTCAGTGGTAAAGATGGCACAAGGTTAGTTTATTTCGACTCCACAATTTTGTGGACAAAAGACAAATCTTGAGCTAAGACTTCATGCATTAACATCAATTATTGAATTTTAGTCCCTGGAGTAGCACTGAAGGACAAGGCAGATCCCTTTCGCGTTCTTCATGGTCATAACATGGCATAAGAACCCAACCACCCAATCAATAAGTTTCAATGACAAGGTATATTTTAATTAAGGAGCATTCTCCACATGATGCATTGGACTCTGTCAATAGTTTGAATTTGATAAATTTCTTCAACATGACAATTGACAGTATCTCCCCCTTCATGGCTACCTAAATTTTGTTATTAAGAGTGATGTGTGGCGTAATTTCCTCATTATTTTTTGTATAATTAATTTTTATTGTATAACTAAGTTCTGAGAGATTTTGAACGAGTTCAACACACAGTCTATCAATAAAAACAAGTTTAGTTTTAGATTCAACCATTAGACTGGTTTAAAATCTTAGAATAGGAGGAACTCTAAGCTCCCAAAAGCAGAAACTTGAGTTTGAATTAATATCCCAACAAAAAAAACATGAAAAAAAACCTTTTCAAAGTGGCACCAAATAAGTTCTTGTCTACAATCTCAGGTGATACTTCGAGGAAGTTGCAATATTTAATCAACAATACATTTATCTATATCTTAATCACAAATTAAGGGAACAAATAATAAGTAAGACGGAGAATTCCAGGGGGCTGCATTAGCTCAAAATGTGGTGTGTTTTTTTTGAGATACGAGAGAGATGGATGATAAGTCGGGGCTGATTTCAAATTAGGTGCAAGGCAAATGGCCTTATTAAATCAAGTCAAAAGAATCACTAATAACCATCATTAACTAAGCATTAATTATTAGTTAATCATAGCAAGTGATAATTACTTTGTTGATTAGATTAATAAACTCAAACGTCACCCTATTTGGGGAGATGACGAAAGTTGCTAAACGTAATTGATCATATTGAAATTACTTTGGCATGAAAGTAGTATAATTATAATAATAGTAAAAGAATAGCTAGTGTACCATGCATTCACTAGAAAAGGTTGGTCCATTATATTGAATTCAAGTGGGAGAGGGAGTGACCTAAAAGACAGACATGTTAGCACTACAAGATTCATTTTCTAATTAATTAGTTTATCTCTCTCTCTCTCTCTCTCTCTCTAATTAATTACTATCATCATTTAACATCATTATTGAAAATAAATTAAAAGATGGGGATCCAACTTTTAAAGTGAGTTCATGGTACATTCCTTGAGTTTTCTATAGGTGAGTTTGTTTGTATATTTATTAATATAGAATATTCTATTTAACTAACTTCACTTTAATTTGGTGTCATTCCATATGACTTGAAATGATGATAGTAATTAACCAAGAGATATGATTATCATATTGGTTTATTCATATTGTAATAAAAATAAACTTAGATTTACATGTACATTTTTAATTATTGTTATTCGTGGAGATATTTTCAAATATATATTTATGTTCACATCTAAAATGATAAAATTTCTCATTTTACATGTACATGTTTTTAATTATTGTTGTTTGTGGAGATATCTTCAAATACATTTCTATATTAACATATAAAAGGATAATTTTTCTCTATTAAATATGATGGAGCACAAAAACAAATATACCAAAAACCAAATATTGATCGTTCAGGCCCATGCCCAAACAGCTAGGACACCCTTTCTTTCTTATTTTCCCCCTTTTTCTCCTCTCCCATACACACTTTCTCTCCCTAAACAAACATTTATATCCATCTTCTCTTTTCTTTCTTTTTTTTTTCTCTCCTCTCTCCCTCAAACAAGGCACACACCTCAATATATTTTTATTCCTCAAATGTCATTATTGCAACACCAGGTTGTACACAAGATTTTTGGCATAACAATCACCATAACCAATGGCGACCAACCTCTCCACTAATGGTACCGCTCCTACATTTCACAAGGTACTTGCAACTTCACACACCGAGTGCTTGCAGTGCCACTCTCTACGCTCCACGAGGTGAGCACTAACCTCTTCATCAATAAATGCAAGCCAATTCAAGACATTTAGGTTCATAACAAATTCAAGTGACAAAAGATCATTCATAAACATAACACACAATTTCTCCTTTGTTCTCTTACTATTTTCTATTTTCTATCCATTAATTAGTTCATTTCGTATATTTACATTTGTCCTCTATTTGGCATGAGACTTGTTTTGCAAGAAATACTGAGTCCAAATAGAAAAGCTTGCATTTAAGCTCAATGACCACTTACAATAACACTGTTTGAAAAGTTTTCATGACTTCCTACTGCTAGAATATTGAAAAACAACAACGAAAATGTTGTTGACCTTTAGGTCAAATATTTATGTTTCTATATATTTTGATGGTAAAAATAAAATGAAAAATAGACTAATAATATGTCTTGTTGAGAATAGATTTCAAACAAATTTATTTAAAGAACATGCCATAACCAGTTTTTGGGTTACTCCCCTATTCAGATTTTTTTATCTCTCATCCAAAAAATAAAATACTAAAAAATAAAAAAAATATATTATCAAAAAATATTACAATGAAAAAAGGATGCCAGAACACTCAAAAAATGGTCAAAAATTGGTTGAGGAGGTTCAAAAATACAAAGATTAAAATTTAACAGTATTTTGCTGACTGATGAGAGTCTTATTGAAAATTCAATTTGAGGAAGAAAAGTCCAAAATCAGATGTTTATGGACTCAATTAAATTTTATTGAAGGTTTAATTGAATTTATGGAGGTTTTGATTGCAAGAAAAATTAATTTTGGAGTCACTACAAGATTTAACAGCTTTACCGACGAAATTTTTCCGTCGGCGTAAGACATATATTCCGTCGGTAATTAATTTACCGACAAAATCACCGACGGAAAATGCTCTGTCGGTGAAGCTTTCATCGGTAATTTTTTGTCCGTCGAAAATAAAAAAATAAAATTACCCGCTTCATTTCGTCGATATATCCCTCGGTAATAATATTTTTTTATTACCAACGGATTTACCGA
>Ga0325414_1004205_pt1 | contig 15042 bp, 7 predicted proteins | sample PopdelMetagenome_8_FD_206183 | JGI IMG/M metagenome (GOLD analysis project Ga0325414, IMG submission 206183) | Populus deltoides microbial communities from Bellville, Georgia, United States - Leaf-PdKOR-R3 | ecosystem: Host-associated > Plants > Phyllosphere > Phylloplane/Leaf | place: USA...
ACGAGGTAAAAGTTGGTGGACCTGTTCAATATCGATGGATGTATCCATTTGAACGTATGTTTTCATACTATGTTAATTTTATTCCCTTTTTATTTTAAAAATAATCTAATTGACAGAAATTATATAGATAAACAAATTTTTTATTATTAATATAAAAAATATTATTGAATACAATTTATGTAATAGATAGAAACTGAAAAAGGAGAAGATGAGTCTTCATCTAGACCAAGTGGGCAATGAGGTAGGTAGACCACATAAACCATCGAGGCTTGGCAACATCTCCTCGTACAATTGCCTAAATCCAGTCATCTCGAATCTAAGTTGCGTCATCTCAACACTAAACCAAGTCATCTAAGCTTCTACTTGTTCTCATATAATCACCTCGACAACCAAGGATTGGGAGCTCGAACCCTAATTACAAGGAACTAGCGGTCGATACACTATGACTTGTCTACATATCCTTGGCTGTAGTGTTTGAGATATTGTAAACCCGATTTCTTTCAGGTCTACTGGACAATCCAACCTCCAACTATAAATTCAGATCAAATTCTAGATGAGTCAAGGAATTGTCCTTGCATCTCTGATGTAATTGAGTGTTATTTTAAAAAAGACATATAAAAAAGGTGGTATTTAAAAAAATCAAAATTAAGGAAAGAAAAGCATGAGGTAGACGTTGTTGGGCCTGGTAAGCTAAGCCAAACATTTAACCCATCAAGAAAAGGCTCGCGTGTGGATGGCACATTGTCTAGAATTCCCTAGATTAGTGGCTGGAAAAACAAGGTTCTTGTGTTTTCATCTAAAAACCCATCTTTTTACCAAAAACACCTAGAAAACCTTGTTAAACTAATTCGTGGCCTCCTAAAACACAAAAAATTACCTCAAAACCTAAAATCAACCTAAAATAAAAAAATCTTTCTAAGTTTGGATCTCTTTTTTTTAGGCACTTTCAAAGTAAAAACACATACCTAATTTGAACTCTTCTCATCATAAAAAACTATCTGATATAAAAATCGATCTTTTTTATTGCTAGAATCATTATCAACGACAACTTTCTCTATTTACACTGAAATTCAACAAGCCCCTCTCTTTTCTCCCACTAAAAAAAAACTAAAAATAAAAAAAATAAAATTTAATATCAAAATTAAATTTTCAAAAATTAAAGGGACAGCTTACCTACTAGCTAAAAAAGATGGGGATTAAATTGAACTTTTCAAACAAATTTCAAAATCACCACTTATTTTACCCTTTTTTTCCACTCTAATCCTCTGTCTTTTAATTTAATTGTCTCTCCAAAAAAATATATGCAATTGAATGCTAATTTAAATTCGAATAAGCTTAATTGTGTGACATAAAAGTTTGATATGTAAATTAAAAATTAAAAATAAACTCACCATTACAATCAAAAATGATTTGTGAAAAAGTACACAAATGTTTAGCACGCTACAACAATAATTCCAGCACTCCTTTAATATCTTTTAATTTAATTATGTGCCATCAATTCTCAAGGACAATTATGAAATAAATCAGAAGAGTAGATTACCAGTAATTTAAAAAAAAAAAAAAACCATCACAGTAATACATGCTTGAAATTGTAAAAAATTGTATGTCCTATTTAGTTGCGAGAACTACTAATTCAGTAAATTAAACTGATTGCGAGGAAACAATTGGTTTGATGATTAAAAATATATTATTTTTTTATTTAGTTTTCGTATTTAAATTTGGAAATTAGTACATGATTTATTTTGGATTAATACACAAACTAGTTCAAAAATAACAATTATTTTATAATATTTCGAAACGGAAAAATTAAAAACAGAGATATGTCTTATTGCACTTCATATTTTAATAATATTAAAATTCATTTCAAAACTATTTTAAAACATTTATATTAATTATGTCTTTTTTTTTATCTATTTAATCAAATATATTTTTATTTATATTCTTTCTGTCATCTAACATTTAATCAAATGCAATGGAGCAAAATGTAAACCTGCTTTAAAAAAAAAACAGAGAATAAAAAAATAAAAATAAAAATAAAAAGAACAGGAAATAAATGAAATCAACAGGAAATGTCATCTAAAAATAAATGAGGCCAAACCTAAAATGCTAAGAGATTAAAAAAAACACTGTACTCCATAATTCCCCCAACCAAACAAAAAAGAAATGAAAGAGTAACCATAAATGACGTCAAGGTCTGTTAGAAATGGCAAGAAAATTAAGCTGCAAATTAATACAAAGCCTCAAAGTTTTCACCATATAAGCATCATCCCTCTCTCGTTTTCTGTCTCTCTGCTACCTCTGATCTTGTCTTCACACCATGGCTCTCTCCAAGACTGCACTAGACACTGATGTTTCTGTCCACTCGACCTTCGCATCTCGATATGTTCGAGCCTCGCTTCCAAGGTGATCTATATCCCATCACTTCCTGAATCTGTTTTTCTGATTTCGATCTTTAAATCTTTTTTTTTTTCCATGATGGACATTCTTTCAGGTTCAGAATGCCAGAGAATTCGATCCCAAAAGAGGCAGCCTACCAGATCATAAACGATGAGCTCATGTTGGATGGAAACCCTAGGCTGAACCTGGCGTCTTTTGTGACAACATGGATGGAGCCTGAGTGCGACAAGCTCATCATGGCTTCTGTTAACAAGAACTATGTTGACATGGACGAGTATCCTGTCACCACTGAATTACAGGCGAGTTAATTATATTTGCTTGGTATTTCAGATCATATTCTTGTGTTGCATTCATAAATAATTATATATTTCCATGCATGAATTAATTATTCTAAAATGGATATTTCATTTAGATCAAAAACTTGTTTCAGCTCTTTGGATCTGTAATCTTCTCATGAATTAAGTGATGCATGGAGGTGTGACAGCCATGATAGTTTCCTAGCCAGCACTATTCAGATCATTGTTATACAAAGATTTTGACTAAATAAAAAAAAAATATATCAAAAACTTTATATTACGTCTAGTTAATGTCTCGATCGGGATAAAAGTGACATGTACAAGAAGAAACAAAAAGATATTAGGCCAGAGAAACAGAGATAGATCTGTTTTTTAAACAGTTTAATTTGAAGTCAGTTCTTCTCTTTTTAAATAATTAATTGTTTTTTTTTCTTTTGCTGATATAATAATTAAATGCTATTTTAATGTAATAAATATGTCAGTTTTTTACTCATTGAATGATATGATGTTATATATGGGATTTAAATCTAAAAAAACAAAAAACCATCACATATCTATATATGGTGTAATTAATATTATATATTGATATAATCCTATCATATATATATTGTTGTTGCTGGCCTAGAGGGAAAGTAGGATAAAATGGAAAACCGAAAGAAGGCCGATTTTTAGGCAGATTGAGGTTTGATTGGGTCATCATTAGGTTTGCTTGGTGCTTTTTTCCTAAGACTAGGTGTTGTTTATCCGAGATTTCAGCTTTAATCTCTATAATTTCGGTGTGTCAAAGCTAAATAACGAGATTGTTTTTTAAAGTATTTATTATTATTTAAAAATATATTAAAATAATATTTGTTTTATTTTAAAAAAATTATTTTTGATATTAATATATTTGAACAATTTAAAAATATACAAAATTAAATAATTTAAAACAAATATATATATACATATAAATCAATATTTTTTAAAAACATTTTTAAAACTCAAAAATAAACGAGTTAAGAAAAATCATGAAAAAACATAATTTTAAATTTACTTAATTTATATATCTAACATGTGAGTCAAACCATGGCCCAAACAGATTTAATAGCTTTGATATTAAAAGAATTTAGAGCAGAGATTGGTAAATAATTTTGGAATTTGTTTTTATTAATAAATCATATTCACAGTCAGTAAAAAGTGATGGAATCCCGATACACATTTTGGACCACAAACTCTCTTTAATCTTGTATGATAATTTCTCTTGAAATATCAGTATTTTTTAAAATATATATAAAAAAATCAATTAAAAAGCTAGAAAGATCACATTATAGATAAATGCACCAAAATTATTAAGAAATCATTGTTAAAAATAATTCAATTATTTTAAGGAGATAGATTTCATATACAATATTATCATTACATTCAAATAAAAAATTAGAGCAAAGAACACATTTAATTATTTATCCCCCAACTATCATGCAACTCTCAACAATGTCTCCAAACAAAAACAAATTCCCAATTGGATCCCCTAATCGATGAGACCTTACCCGATTAACCCTCCCCTTAAATTTTTTGCCTTTAAATCTTAAGAAACGAGGCCGTTTTAATTGGGTGATGTTTGATAGAAGAGGGATCTAATTGGGAATTGCTTTTGGTTTGGAGAGCCAGCAAGAATAATGGGATTTTTTGGAGACAAATATGTCTTTTTCCCAAAAAAAAAATCAATTTAGAAAATTATCAAAATAATTTAACCACATAATTCCCTTCTTAAGACAATAAAGCTTCTCATATAATTTTGCCTTATTCTTCATATGGTCTTATTAATGAGAAAACAAATCAGTCCCAATTAACTCAAAAAATAATTAATTTAAATCTGAATTACAATCATCTTTTAAATAACGAACATTTAATATTAAAGCTCGTGGAGCTCATCTTCTAATTCCTATACAAGCAGAATCGATGTGTTAACATGATAGCACATCTCTTTAATGCCCCACTTGGAGAATCAGAGACTGCAGTTGGAGTAGGAACTGTAGGATCCTCAGAGGCAATCATGTTGGCAGGTTTAGCATTCAAAAGAAAATGGCAGAACAAGAGAAAAGCTGAGGGAAAGCCATGTGATCAGCCCAACATCGTCACCGGGGCCAATGTTCAGGTAATAAATTTAGATTAGTACTATGCTTCTTTTTCAATAATTCAAATGTGATCATTGCTAGTATAGCTAAGAATTTGTTGACCCCTTTGCATGAATTAAAGGTTTGCTGGGAGAAATTTGCAAGGTATTTTGAAGTGGAGTTGAAAGAAGTGAAGCTAAGAGAAGGCTATTATGTGATGGACCCTGAAAAGGCGGTGGAAATGGTGGATGAGAACACAATCTGTGTTGCTGCTATCCTTGGCTCCACTCTCAATGGAGAGTTTGAAGATGTCAAGCTCTTGAATGATCTATTGACCAAGAAGAACAAGGAAACTGGGTATGATCTCTCTCTCTCTCTCTCGACATTACATTCTTACATGTACGTTACACTAAATCCAACAAGAATTTCACTATTTTGCAGATGGGATACACCAATCCATGTGGACGCAGCAAGTGGAGGATTCATAGCACCATTCATATACCCTGATCTTGAATGGGATTTTCGGTTGCCATTGGTGAAGAGCATCAATGTTAGTGGACACAAATATGGACTAGTTTATGCTGGAATTGGTTGGGTCATTTGGAGGAGCAAAGAGGACTTGCCTGAAGAGCTTATCTTCCATATCAATTATCTCGGAGCTGATCAGCCCACCTTCACCCTCAACTTCTCTAAAGGTTATTTCCAAGCTCAAAATAGCTTTCTCTTAACAGTTTTCTACCTACCTAGCTTACCCTATATCTTACATGGATAAGCTAAATCTTGCCTCTTGTTGTTGCAGGTTCTAGTCAAGTCATTGCCCAGTACTATCAACTGATTCGTTTGGGTTATGAGGTAGGTTTCAACATCTATGAACATGAGAAATTAGCTAGTTTTGAGACACCAAAATTATTAATCTTTTTTTCATCAGGGATACAAGAATGTTATGGAGAATTGCAGAGACAACATGCTAGTGCTCAAAGAAGGATTGGAGCTGACAGGCAGGTTCGACATTATCTCTAAAGACATTGGAGTACCATTGGTAGCCTTTTCTTTGAAGGACAATAGCACCCACAACGAGTTTGAGGTATCCGACATGCTAAGGCGGTTTGGTTGGATTGTGCCAGCATACACCATGCCTCCTGATGCTCAGCATATTACAGTGTTGCGCGTCGTTATACGAGAAGACTTCTCACGAACACTAGCCGAACGGCTTGTCAATGATATCCAGAAAGTTATGCATGAGCTTGAGACCGTACCATGCAAAGTTTGTGCTAGGATTTCGATTTCTGGTGATGGTGATAATGAGCAGCATGGTGCTGTGGTTGTGAAGAAAACTGCTCTAGAGACACAGAGGGAGATAACTACAATTTGGAGGAAGTTTGTCATGGAAAAGAAGAAGATGAATGGTGTTTGCTAAAGATTTTTCTCACTTCTTCAATTATCTCCCAAAAGAGTAGAGCCTTAGTCGCATTTGGAAATTAATGCCGGTGTGGTTGTGATTATATTCGCGTTGCGAACCAAAAGCATTATTTTAATACTTTTGATTTGAAAACGCGAATAATATTTTTCAAGTTGCAATATTTTCTATTCCTGGAATTTGTTAAAATTCTACTTATTATATGATAATAATATATATCCCTCTTAAGCTTTCAAGGTTTTATTTTACAATTAAGTAGTATTCTCGAGTGAATCTAATTTCATATATCAAAATTAAATTCAATACATATTTCACAATGAAATTTAAAGTACATGATTAGGAAAAAAAAACTTACTGAAAAATATCTTTAATGTCTAATTGAGCTTGTTTCATAAGCCTAACACAAAACATAATTAACCAATCCCTTGAAATTTCAATCTTAATTTCTTGGCTTGCAATGAACTAAGAGTTTAATCAAGTTTTGAGTTTTAATTAATCAAGTTTTGAGTTTTAAAAAATCAAATGATCAGCAAGGGTTCTAATTTAATTAATCAAGTTTTGAGTTTGCTTTTTAGAAATTATCAACTTGAATCTTATAAATTTCAAAGTTATTGGAGGTTTACATGACCGTTAGCTTCAATGCTTATAAAATTAATTAAGATGCGCAAAAACTGGTTCGGACACCATCATTAATCTAAAAACTGTAGGAAAACTAACTTATCTTTCCTTTGATATTATTCATCTTTAAATAGAGATTACAGAAGCATGGGCAACGGTTACAAAGCTAATATCATGGCTGTCTATTGTGCTATACATGGAATATTATGGCTGTCTATTGTGCTATACATGGAAACATAATCACTGCCTATTATGTTGTGCATGGAAGGAAATCACGTATACTAAACAGAGAAATAAAATCATGGGGATAGAATCATGGTTGATAGACTGTATCTCTTCATCCCCCCTCAAGCTCAAGGCGGTATGGGACCGATGAAGAGCTTGGTTCTATTTGGTAGAAATTTGGCAGCGCATAAAGGTTTTGTAAAGATATCAGCGATTTGAGCTGGACCAGAGATATGTTGCAGAGAAAGACTACCACGAGCAACTTGTTCCCGAACAAAATGAACATCAATCTCAATATGTTTCGTGCGATGATGGAAGACAGGATTCTCAGCCATGTTGATAGCACTGAGGTTGTCACAACATAATGTGGGAGCAGGAAGTAAATAGCCGATGCTTTTCAGAAGATGTATAAACCACATAAGTTCAGCAGTGGTGGATGCTAAAGCACGATATTCAGCCTCCGCTGTGGAACGAGACATTGTAGCTTGCTTTTTAGCTCCCCAAGACAACAAGTTATCACCCATATAGATAGCAAAACCAGTCATAGAACGACGATCATCCCTAGAGCCGGCCCAATCCGCATCACAAAAACCACGAAGTGCAATTGGAGGAGTTTTGACAAAGTGAAGACCAATATTAAGAGTGCCTTTGAGGTACTGAAATACACGCTTAACAGCAATGAGATGAGAGTCATGAGGATGGTGCATGAATTGGCAGACATTATGGACCGCATAGGAGATATCGGGGCGTGTCAAGGTGAGATATTGAAGCGATCCAACAAGTCGACGATAATAAGTGGAATCAGATAGGAGAGTGCCCTCACCAGCAGTCAATGACGTACCAGAAGCCATAGGGGTGGAGACTGGTTTTGCACCAGCCAACTCAAACTTCTGAAGCAAAGAAAGAAGATAGCGAGTCTGAGTGACAGTGATGGTCGACTCATCGCGTGTGATTTGGAGTCCTAAAAAGAAATTAGCATCGCCAAGATCCTTCATGTGAAAGGCAGCAGATAGATGAGAAATAAAGCTCCTGATGCTGGAAGGAGAGCTCCCGGTTATAAGAATGTCATCGACATAAATTAAAAGCATAATGATATCTGAACCTTGACGATGAGTAAACAAGGATTGATTACAGGGACACCGATGAAAACCCATTTGCTGAATATAAGCACTGAACTTCATGTACCACGCTCTTGGAGCCTGTTTTAAACCGTAAAGAGCTTTATGCAAGTGACAAACATGATGAGGGTGAGACGAGTCTTCAAAGCCAGGTGGTTGAGATAAATAGACCCGCTCTTGTAGATCACCATGGAGGAAGGCATTACTGACATCAAGCTGTTTAATGGACCAGCCGTGAGACAAACCAAGTGTGAGAATTAATCTGATGGTACCATGTTTAACCACTGGACTAAAGGTTTCATCATAGTCCAAGCCAGGGAGTTGTGTGAAGCCACGGGCAACTAGTCGGCCTTTATAGCGTTCAATTGAGCCATCAGATCGTGTTTTAATTTTAAACACCCATTTGCTACTGACTAGGTTCATGTCTGATCGTCGAGGCACCAAAGTCCACGTGTTGTTGCTGGCGAGGGCAGTAATTTCAGCTTGCATGGCTTGCTGCCATTTTGGATCAGTGAGAGCTTGCTTATACGTCTGAGGCTCTTATGGATGATTTTCAAAATCAACTAGAAAGCATGCAAGTATTGGATGTCTGGAAGAAAAGAAAGTCTTAGGCTTTAGTGAACCTGTTTGAGCCCGTGTGATCATAGAATGACGACGACGTGGAGCAGAGTGTGAGATGATCCCAGTTGGCAGAGAAGATAATTCTGGTGCATCCTGAATGACAGTGTTAGGAGGAGGTTCCTGGCATGGAGGAGAGTGAGGCATTAATGCAGAGTTTTGAATAGGAGGAGATGAAGACTGCTCATAGCCAACAGGATTGACAACTGCAGGTAAAGAATCCATTGGTATAGATTGCACAGTAGCAATTTGAAGAGACCTGGGAAGAGCACGAACTTTGAACTCATGAAAGTCAGATATGGTGCACCTTTGTGTAGACCTGAAGGGAAAGGTTAATTCATCAAATTTTACATGTCGAGAAATATATATGCGACCTGTTTGCATGTTTAAACATTGATACCCTTTGTGATGTGTAGAGTAGCCCAAGAACACACAGCGAACAGATTTATAGTCCAATTTTGATCGCCCAAAAGGGTTCAGTAATGGATAACATGCACACCCGAAAACTCGTAGAAGAGTATAAGATGGTGGTGATCCAGAAACAAGCTCACAAGGGGACTTATTTCCAAGAGTAGGAATTGGAAGCCGATTGATAAGGAATACTGCAGTTGTGAATGCAGCTGTCCAGAATCGTGGCGGGATGGATGCATGAGCCATTAATGTTAAACCAGTGTCCACAATATGTCGATGCCGACGTTCAGCCAATCCATTTTGCTCTGGTGTGCCAGGACAAGATAATCTGTGAATAATACCATTGGAAACAAAACAGTCTTGTAAACTTTGGTTTACAAATTCTCCTCCACCATCACTCTGAATTATTTTTATAGTAGTATTGAACTGGTTAGCCATTTGCTGCAGAAATGCTGGAAATATAGTAATAACATCAGATTTTCGAGCCATAAGAAAGTGTCATATGTATCGAGAATATTCATCAACGATGATTAAATTAAATCGAAATCCATCATATGATGGAATTGATGCAGGTCCCCACACATCGGTATGAAGAGTGTGTAAAAAAGTAGTAGCATATGTCTTTCGAGAGCAAAATGGTAACTTTGTTGATTTACCCAAAACACAACTTTCACAAAAACCAACAGTATTATTCAAAGATGATAAACGTAAAAGCTGAAGAATTCAAGATTGAGGATGTCCCAGTCGAGCATGCCACAAGCTGCTAGATACTTTTGTTGATAACAGGCCAACTGGAGATTTTGTATGTTGTCGTAGTTGGATTGCATACAAGCCATCAACCATAGCACCTGTTTCGTCCTCATGTCCTTAAGAAGAAAGCCCCAAAAATAAAATATGAAATAACAGTTATGCTCCTTTGTAAGTTGAGAGACAGATAGCAATTTCTTTTTAATGTCAGGGACAACAAGAACATTATTGAGTTTAATATCAGTAGTGGGTAGTGAGACTTGTCCAATACCAGATATTTGTAATCCATTTTCATTTCCAACCATAACAGAATCATTGCCAAGATAAGAATGAATACCTTACACCTCACTTGTATCAGCTGTCATATGATTATTTGCTCCTGTGTCGGGGTACCAAGTTTCTTCTGTAGGATCTGCAACCTGAAGTGCAGCGAAAGCTTTGAATTGTTCTGCTTCCTCATCAGAGGCAAAGCATCCATCAGCTTTATGATTCGGACCTCCACATCTGAAACAGGTTATACCTCCACGCCCACGACCAGCGCTGCGTCCACCACGATTTGTAAATGTTTGAGTACGAGTTCCAGGATTACCTTTAGTGAAGCGTGGAGGACGAGCATCTTTCTGGTGGAATTGAGAAGGAGTCTGGTTGTGTGTAATATTACGACCACGAGAACCATGAGTTCCATGAAACCTTGTACTGGTTCTGCCATGGTTTATGAAGAATGCAACATTAGGAGAAGTCACCCGTGTTGCTTGAAGACGTATTTCAAAATCACGTAGTTTATCGATGACTCCTTCAAGAGGTGGAAAAACATCTCTAGCATTTAAGGCTGCCGCTATAGGATCAAACTCGGATCCTAAGCCTCGAAGAATACATATGATGAACTCATCGTCATCCATTGGCTTACCTGCACCCCGTAAGGACAAGGCTAGAGATTTGGCCTTGTGCAGGTAATCTTCTAAAGAAGAACTGCCTTTGTTGAGCGACTGCAACTCGCTTTTCATCTGTTGAAGACGATCCCGAGTATGACTACCATAAAGAGTCTGCAAAACATGCCAAGCATCATGAGAAGTTTCACTACTGATGACTTGGGACAGGGGACCATCGGATAAGGAGCTATTGATCCACCCAAGGATCAATTGATCAGTGCGCAGCCACATAGTTGTTGCTGGGTTGGTTCGAGACACACCATCTTCACCAGTGATGGTTTGTGATGGGCAGGAAACTTGATTTTGCACATAACTGAGAAGACCATTGCCACGCAGAATGGGAATGACTTGTGCTTTCCACAAAAGATAATTAGTCGAAGCTAGCTTAATAGAAATATCAGGCAAATGAGGAACAACAGATGAGAACTCAGAAGAATGAGAATTTGACACAGATGGGATCAAAGAGGTAGAAGACTCCATCGTTGGTGATACCTCTGGAGGCTCTGATACCATGTAGGAAAACTAACTTATCTTTCCTTTGATATTATTCATCTTTAAATAGAGATTACAGAAGCATGGGTAACGATTACATAGCTAATATCATGGCTGTCTATTGTGCTATACATGGAATATTATGGCTGTCTATTGTGCTATACATGGAAACATAATCACTGCCTATTATACTGTGCATGGAAGGAAATCACGTATACTAAACAGAGGAATAAAATCATGGGGATAGAATCATGGTTGACAGACTGTATCTCTTCAAAAACAATAATCAAATGACCAGCTACAATGAGGAGAGAGGGATTTTAAGCCAAGATCATAATTTCTTGGCTTGCAATGAACTAAGAGTTCCGAGCTTGAATCCAGATCGTTAGTGATGGAAAGCTGTGTTCTTTTTGTACAGCAAGCATCGCTCAAGGATATATATGAACAACATGAACAGTAGTAGTGCCTTGAAATATTTAATGAAAGAAATCATGCAAGTATTGGAGGTTAATAGGACTTGATCACCTGGTAAGTGCTTTGCACAAACTCAAGATAGAGCTTTTATGGTGTTTTTTTTTCTAGTGCGTGTATTCGAGTGCAATTTAAAAGTGTTTTTAAATTAAAAAAACATGAATTAATATTTTTTATAATTTTAATGTATTAATATTAAAAATAAAAAATTTTAAAAAAATATATTTTGATACGTTTTCAAGTTAAAAATATTTTTGAAAAGTATCACATATATAACAATATCAAACAAAATCATATTGTATAATGAAAAACAATAGTCATTTGCCTTAATTTTCATGTTTATCTTTACCCAGTCTATTGTGAGTTTTGTAGAATGGATAAAATATTTGTTGTTGTTGTTATTGTTGTTCTTTTTATTATTATTATTAAATAAAAAAGAACTAAAAGAACTTGATTTTTCATTGTAGTGACCAGAGGTGAAAAGCCAAGTTTTTTTTTCATTTTGGTCCTTATATTTGTGAGAATGTTTTTTAATTTCATCATTTAACATTGGGTTTATTGGGTATTGAACTTTATAATTTACTTTGATTTGTTTTCTATAGAGTTTTCTAGTCTCACAACACAAGTTTTGCAGGTTAGCTGTGTTAACTCAAGTTATTTTTGACATTTTTTAATTGTTATTTTTATCAATTTCATTCTTCAAGATTGAGTTGATAGGGAATTGGGTTTTATAATTATTTTTTATTTATTTTTTATGGAGTTATTATGGTCTCATGACTCGACTTTCGAGTTTTATGGGTTAGCCGTGTTAACTCGGGTATTTTTTTCTCCTTTTTTAAATTGAGTAGTTATTTTTTTATTTTATTCTTCAATATTTGATTTATTGGGAATTTGACTTTATAATTCTTCTTATTTGCTTTCTATGGAGTTATCTCGGTCTCTTGATCCAGGTTTGGCAGTTTAACCCTAGTTGACTCGTTTTTTTTTTTGTATTTATTTATTTATGTTTTTTACTTTAATCCTCTTGGGAATTGAGCCTTATAATTTTTTTTATTTGCTTTTTATAGGGTTATCACGATCTTATAACCCGAGTCACGGATTAGGTCAATTCACCGAGTGTTTTTGTCATTTTTTTAGTTGAATTATTTTTTCAATTTCATCCTTCAATGAATTGAGTTTCATAATTATTATTTTTATTTATTTTTTATGCAGTTATCATGGTCTCATAACTCGACTTCCGAGTTTTGCGGGTTAGCCATGTTAACTCGGGTTTTTTTATCCTTTTTTAAATTGAGTATTTTTATTTTATTTTATCCTTCAACATTGGATTTATTGAGAATTTGAGTTTCTAATTTTTTTTATTTACGTTTTATGGAGTTATTCCAGTTTCTTGATCAAGGTTTTGTAAGTCAACCCGAGTTGACTCTGGTTTATTTATTTATTTATTCATTTTAATCCTTTAATATTGGATTGATTCGGAATTGAGCCTTATTTTTTTATTTGCTTTCTATGATATTATCACAATGTTATAACCCGGGTCACGGGTTAGGTCGGTTGGCCGGAGGTTTTTTTGTCCTTTTTTAGTTGAATTTATTTTTCAATTTTATCATTTAATATTTGTTTGATTGAGAATTATGTTTTATAATTTATTTTGGTTTGTTTTTTATGAGGTTATTTCAGTCTCATGACCTTATTGTTTGGTCGGTTGATTCAAGTGTATTTTTTTTGTCTTTTTTCAAGTGATTTTTTTTTAATTTTATCCTTTGATATTTAATTAATTTTAAAAATTGAGTTTCATAATTTGTTTTGATTTACTTTCTATGGGTTATCCTAGTATTATGATCCATGTTTGGACGGTTAAACCGGGTTGACTCGCCTTATTTTTTTATTTGAATTTTATTTTAATTTCATTATTTATTATTTAGTTAATTGAGAATTGAGTTTAATATTTTTATTTTCTATTGGATTATCAGGGTTTTATGATTTAGGTAACATATTTGACAGGTTAACCCGATTTGATCCGAGTCGATCTAATATATTTTCGTTTCAGTATTTTTTTAAAAAATATATTATCTTGATTTTTTTAAAATTATATTATATTTTTAATGATTGTCTAAATTATTTTTAAATTTATTATTAATCAGGTGATAACAAGTTAAGTTAATATTTATAGTTAAAAAAATTATATCAAACATTTTAATATTATTTTTATATTAAAAACCAATTGATCAAAGTCACAACATAAGGCTGTCAATTTTCCAGTACTATATCTAATCACTATCTCTTTAAGATTTGTAACTCCAAGATTCCACGGTGTTGCAGGGGACATTAAAAGGAAAATAAAAAATTCTAACTAAAAAAAGATACAGATAGAAACGATAAATTTATCTGTATTTTATATTTGAAAGAATAGAAATTTATTTTAAAATTATTTCAATGCTAGATTTATTTTATGTATTTGATTATATCTCTTCAATCAAATAAGTTAATTTATTTTTTAAGAATTGAGTTTTTTTTTTATTGAGTTTCAGACTAATTTCACATATTGTAAATTTAAAAAATTAACTTGGATTTAAGATTCTAAAATGGTTTTTTTTTAACTTCATCCTTTAATATTAAATTATTTTGTTTTTTTTAACTCGTGATTTTTTAGTTTTATTTATTTAATTGGAGATTGACTTTTTTATATGATTTTTCAAAAAAATTAAAAAATAACTCAAATTATCTTTTTATTTGTTGTTTTTTTTGTTAAATTTAGCTTTTTTTAAAAAAAAATTGTTTTTGAACTAAATTAAATTAATTGATTAAAAGTATTAATGAGATGCTCAATTAATGATATTTTATTTGATTTGCTTTTCGCGTTATTGCTTTGAAGGCGTATGCGGTCTCTTTCGGTGTTGTCATGCAGCGTTTCATAATGACATTAAAATCACTTCGATGAGCTCTTTCTGAGTGATCAAGTAGTGTCGACGATGGAGTAACAGTGAGTCACTAATATGCTTTTCTTTTTTCTCGTCACATGTATGATGTTGGCTAGTCATTTTTCTTAGTTAATTATTGCTTTTTTTATTTGCTTTATTTACTGTCGATATCTTTTTTAAATTATATTATTAAATTAATCAACTTATTGAATTTAGTTAAATCAATGACATGTGTTTCAGATTTTTCTTATTTCTTTGAAAACATTACACCTGCCTAAACATCTTTTTC
>Ga0325414_1004206_pt1 | contig 15041 bp, 8 predicted proteins | sample PopdelMetagenome_8_FD_206183 | JGI IMG/M metagenome (GOLD analysis project Ga0325414, IMG submission 206183) | Populus deltoides microbial communities from Bellville, Georgia, United States - Leaf-PdKOR-R3 | ecosystem: Host-associated > Plants > Phyllosphere > Phylloplane/Leaf | place: USA...
ACCCTTGTAAAAATTATGTGATTCTTTAGATGTAACAACCCTTTATTTTTATTTTCATTTAAGATAAAGCATTGATTTATATTCATGGAAATAACACCTATTATTTTTTTTACCTACCATTCTCATGTATACATTAGAATATAATTATATCCTTGTTAGTTTACTAGGCGAGCTTATAATCATGTGAGAATTGTACAATTACAATAATTTATTTTATTATTAATAAAATTTTAGAAGTATTTTTCATATACACGGTACACTACCTAAAATTATTTATATATTAAATTCTAAAGAACTAACATAATACATTCCTTTCAAATCATTCACAATGGCCTCAGGCTCACCTCCCATCAAAACATATATTTAATCCCATTATTTTTATGATAAGCATTCCACACAATTCATATGGTATTTTAGCATTACCTAGCCAAATATTAAAGGAAAATCAAAAGGGTGTTTTAAGAATCATTTTACTTAGAGAATTATATTAATTAATTACAACATTACTAATTTATACATACTAAAACTCTTCTTTTAATAAACTACTTATATGAGAAAATAAAGATATAGTGATCCGATCGCTATCAATGTCTATACAAAGTACTTGTAAATACAAATAAATTTAAGAAATATGTATACTTCTTATCCCACCTCGACGGCAAATTTAATCTTTTGATATTTACTTTCATTGAAACTAAGGGTCTGTTTGGAATTGTGGTTGCGGTTGCGGTTCAAAGTGTTTTTCGTTTAAAAGTACATTAAAATAATATTTTTTATTTTTTTAAAAATTATTTTTGACATCAGCACATCAAAACTATATGAAAACATAAAAAAAAATTAATTTTAACAAAACAAAATTTTAAAATTTAAGAGAACACGGTTTACACCACGCGTTCTTAAACGGGGCCTAACAATTTATATATAAACAAAAAAAATTTCAAGAGGTTCGATTCTAACCTAGAGCCCTTGAACTACGTGCTACCGAGAAGTTCAGCTCCACTCCACGTGAACCTCCTACCAAAATAAAACAAAAATTCAACAAATCAATGACCATCTTGCCAACTAAGTCTTTCCATTTTTAAACATTAGGCATAAAAAGGAGAGGGGTTGTTTTTCTTTTCTTTATAATAAGATCACTCTCTCCTTTATTTATAATTTAGTTCAAATAAATCTCTATTTACGAGTATTTTTACTAATCATTTTTTATTATCATTCATCCATGTTTCCTCATGATGTATATTTGAATTTTCACACCTTAATTAAATTTCATTTATATTCCATATCCTTAAATTTTAAAATTTATTTTTAAATTCATAGGTTTAAATTTTCAAGTCGGGGTTTGTGGTATAGGAATGCACAATGTATATCAGAACCTAATTTTTTACCTCTGTTTTTGTATATTTTGAAAAAAAATAGAAAATCCAAAAAACAATATCTTTTCAGTAAATTTTAATCCTTTTGTTATTTTATTTTTGCATGTTTAAAAATAAATCTTAAAAAAAATAAAAAATATAAAAAAATCTAGAAGATAAAAAAAATATAAGGTTGAAATTGGAACGACAATTGAGTATCATATGCAAAAATAAACTTTAAGAATTTTGGGGTCATAATTGAGGGTTTAATTGAAGAAGTAACTTAAATTGATTTATTTTAACTAAGATTAAAAGGAATTGGAAGTTCAATGATAACTTTGAAATAAATAGCTAAATTAGAAAATCAATTAAAAGATTAATTTGATTAAGGGATTAATTGAAAACGAAAAGCAACTTGAAAGTTAATTTGGCTTAAAAATAAAGAATTAAAGAACAAAGACGGAAATGAAAGAAATAGAAAAATTAAAGGTAATGTTGAAATTCAGTCAAGGGTGAAATTGAAATAAATTAAGAGAAAAGGTGAAAATTGACCAAAATAAGAAAATTCAAAATCCAAGGTCTGTAATAAAAAGGAGAAAAATATTCCAGGATTCAATATTTGTCATACATTGTTCTTTTCAAATTAGTCCAATTCAATCCATTTGATTCAATTTAGTCCTAGTGGTTCCTTGATTTTTGTCTAGTTAATTCAATTAAGTCCAATTGAATCAAGCAATTAAGCCTAGAATCAGAATCTCTCATTTTTAGCTTTTCAAATCCTAGACATCCAGCCAAGATTCCAGATTCAATCTCAAAATTCCTCAATCACAACCCAAATTATTTTTCAATCCAATCTCCAGAAATCAAGCCTCTGAATCATTCATCAATAAATACTTTTGCCTTTTCTCTCCATAAAAAAGCAAGGAAATTCACATAACAGAGGGGGGAAGACAAACCAAGAGGGGCCTCTCATTGACCAAGAAGAACGACATTGAAGGGAAGAACAGAGAAACAGAACACCGGCCTCCTCCATTCACCACTACCATCAAGAATACTGGAAATTTTTCTAGTGTTTGATCATCATAGCCTCTACCAGCAACCATGAAACCATTAACAACTTAAAGACACTGTCCACCACCACGTCTTCATCTTCCCTTCTATTTAGTGCTGCCACACCCAGACCACCATCACTATTAACAGCTCAGCGATAAGCCACCGTGACAGCTTTTCTGGATCAAACGTCATCCGCTTCCTTTTACCCCTTCACAGATCATTAACCTGTCATCAACAACCAAAATTCGGCAACCTTTGCCTCTCAATTCAACTTGAACCACAATATACCCAAAATCTATCATACCTACATCAGTCTCCACCTACGGTAGTCTCGCTCTGATCCCCGTCATCAATAACCGCCCAAAGCTAGCTCGTTCTCTCACCAAGATCACCATCGATTTCACCACAATCTAAAAACCCAATTTTCTTTTCTATCGGACTAAGCCTGCCACAATAATACCTCTCTCTCTCTCGGTTTCAATCATAACGTCAGCAAGGAAGGGATGTCTATGTGAAATTGGAAGAATTTGGGCTGCTAATTGATTCTGTTTCTGTAGGTTTTTGGCAGGTTTATTGAAAGGATGCATGAGTTGTACACTTATGCCATCCCAGCAAAAAATTGGTCAATGCGTGTATTACACGAGCGTCACATGGATCACATTATTTTCCAGCAATTTTTCGTGTTTTTCCACCCCGAAGGTTAATGTTAAATCCCAAAACAAAATATTTGTTATTATTTATGTGTTTATATTTTGTGTATGTTGATATTTCTTACATTTTTAAAATCCGAGTTTTGTGTAAAAAAAAAATGAATAAAAAATAATATAATAACAGGGGGGAAAATTAATAAATAAAAATTATTTTTTTAAGTGGATTTTTGGGAGGTAGTATGATCCTATTGAAGCCCATTAAATAAAAGTAATTACTTTTTGGTTTATTTTAGAAAATTAATTACTTTAAATGGGTCAAAACCAAATTTTATTTTTACCATCCCAATGGATCTAATGTCCATTTTAGAGGTGGTTTAAACAATAAGTCCTCTTTTTATAGAACCAATGTCAAAATCTAACGAAAATAAATCTTATTTTTTAGGGGATCAAATGTCAAATTTTTAATGAATAACCAAATGACGACTTTCTTTTTAAAAGATATTGATGTTAAGATGTGATTTCTTACCAATAACTAAATCGATAAATCTTTTATATTTACGGATAAATATCAAATTTTTCATGAATAAAAATTGAAAATAAATTAAAAATAATCGGGATAGTTAATGACAAATCACAATGATAAATTTTAAAAAATATATAATAAAAAATAATTTTTTATAAGAAATAATGTTATAAGAATATTGTTATTCTTTTTTTAAATATAACAAACTCTTTACTTAAATCTTTAAAATTAGTACATATTTTAAAATATCTAGTTTCCTTTAATTTTTTGGTGACGAGTTCTAATTTTGCATGATATATATTTTTTTATCTTTAATTTTGAGGATTCCGAAATGACATAAAAATGTGACAATGTATATCAAAGCTTTTGAAAATTTAATTAGATAATCCTCTGAAATTAGGAATGTATTTGGAGATAAAGGAGATAAAGAAAAATATAAAGTTATTTTTTTCATCGGGTCATTCTATCCAAGTCATTGATTTTATATATATATTGTTTTTGGATCATTTCACATAAATGACAATTTTATTTTTTATATATTTAAATGATCATTTTATTCTTTGTATATTTATTTTTTGGACATTTTGATGTATTTGTTTCTTTGTTTGGGATATTAAATAATTTGGTAAATATGTGACGGTTACTTAGATTTGTCAAACCCTTATAAAAATTGTCTTTTTTATGTTATAAAAAAACATGTGATTCAACACACGAATCCTTAACATCGAAATCAAAGTTTTTAAAATTTTAAAATTATTTTTCTTTCTTTAATTTTTTTTCTAGCTTTGGTTATTGTTTTTTCTTCAATTCTATCTTTTTACATTATATTGGTTTGGAATTAAATTTTATAATTTATTTTAAATTGATTTCTATTGAATTATCATGCTATCAAAAAAACTTTCCAATATTGGATGGATGCTTAATATTTCATGAAAAAACTAATTTTTTTTGCCTTCAAAAAAATAAAATTTTCAAGACCAAGATTGATGGTGAGGAAAAAAGGTGTTTTTTTTTCCTTTTCAAGTATTGTTCATCCAATGCTTTTTAGGATTTTTTTAGTATTGTTTTGGTCAAAAATTCATTTTGTTCACATTTTAATCCTTAAGTTTGAGAGAAAAGAAAGAGTCATCGAAAAATAATAAAAGAAAAAGAAAACGTTTGGTTACCCAAATTTCATGAACAAACAAGTCAATTTTGATTCACTTTAAGAAATGAGTGTCATTAAGATATTTCAGAACTTTTATATTGTAAGAAAAAGAAGATCGTGTTTCAAGGTTTATTTTAATTTAATATTGTGTTTCTAGCCAACTTAAGAATGTTTTAAATTGATGAATTAGTTTATTAAGGTACTAAAAGTGTTTATTACATGTTTTCAATTGAAAATATGCTAAAATAGTTTTTTAAGGTCCAAAAACCACTAGCATAGTTTTCCAATCACCTCTCTGGTTGTTGAAATCTGATATACTTGATGACGCATCATTTGCTTTATTTTTCAAATAAAAGGAGGTTAACATGTCAATCTCTCTTAAAAAAATAATTAAAAAAAAAAAGAAAATGCAATCAGGTTTGGCATTGCAAGTCCACACTAGCCCTTTTTTTTTATTGAGTTAGGCCTGTAGATACATCTAGCTCGTTTTTCTGTTTTTTTTTTTCAAAAATTAGTTTTTTTCATTGAAATGCACTATGAGAAAAAAAATAGTTTAACATGATTTTTAAATAATATTATAGATTGTATTGGAGTTCCTTTCAATTACTATGTAACTAATATGCAAAAATAAAAAATTAATGATTCCTCATTAATATTTAGAAAAGATAAAATTATTTTTAAAAAAAAAATTTGATGAATTTTTTACAATATTTCATTGTTTTTCCCTTTTAATCACATGCAAAATATTGAGATATTGTCTTAATTATTTTTAAAAATTTACTTTTGATATTATGATAGGTTTTTATTTAAAAAATAATGCTTATAATAAGAAAAAAAAATATCGTTCAAATAATCAAGACATGCATTGTTAATGAAATGGAATATACGTTGAAAAAATACATTTCTTCTCAATAATTTTTTTTTTTTTTTGCAAATGTCTAATTTTATAATAATTGGATTAAATAAGAAATAAATTTCAAAAAACAATGTTATTAAACTCAGTCAAAACCACGATAAAGGTCACGAGTTAGCTAGATTAATTGTGTTTAGCCCTGGTCAATCTAACATATCGTCATTCTAATATTTGTATTTTATAAAAAAACATTAAATTAATGCTATTGATTTTTTTATCTAGAAAGGTTAAAAGAGATTTTAGTTGGGTCAAGCAAGTTGTTAGGTCAACGATAAGTTAATGAACGTAGTTGAGTTAAATAATATTATAAAAAAACATAAGAGTAGCTAATGAGCCACTGGCTAGTTAGAAGAAACTTAAAGAGACGTATTATTCATCTTGCTACTATTTATACAAATACATATCATGTGAATTGCTACAGGGATTTATTTTTTTATCATTCCTGATTTGTTTTTTCAAATTACACCCTTATAAGCCCTAATTATAGCAAATTTGTTGAGGAATAACAAAATTTAAAGATAAAGGAGCAAACTAAAAACAAAAAACAAAAAAAAGACAAAAGGAGTGGTTGTTTCAAACTTGGAGTAAAAGATTCACTTTGATCCTCTTACTTTTCAAATAGCAAATTTTAAAGTAAAAACACTCTACCTTATTTTGAATCACCTTTTTAGTGGTCAAAAAATAAAAAGGCAAACAAATCTTTTACCACCACATATGAGTCGCTTTTTTTTTTTATTTATTTTTTTTAATTAGGGTTAATGACATGTCCACTACATTTTCAAATATAAAAAATTAAGCACCCAAGCAAGTGCTTGGCCTCTTTTTATTTTCTTTAGTTTTCTTTTTGCTTAGTTCATATTTTTTTATGTTTTTTTTGTTTGAATTAATTTTTTTATTTATATTTAAACTTCCCCTCTCTCTCTCATTTTTTAGATTGTTTATTTTATATTTTTAAATAATAATTGTTTTTTTATTAGTGTATTTAATGTTTTGAAAAGATTATTTTAATTTATCTATATTTTTTTTCATTTATGTTTTATATAAATAAACTTTATTTTCATAATGCATTTATAAAAATAAAAATTACATGTTCTTGACGAGAAAAGGTGACGTTTAGGATAAAAAGAAATCATTTACAATATAGAAAAAAAATTAGGGTTAAATATCATGTATTTATCTTTTACTTTATAAAAATATTTTTTTTTATTTTAGAATTTAATTGGTATTAATAACTCTTTCTCATTTTATCCATTCATATATTTTAAAATTTATTTTATTTAGTTTCTTTATGTTTTTCAATTAAAAAAATCATATATAGTGAAATGCATTCTTAATATTATTATATTTTCTATTACCTTAAAAAATAACTTGAAATCCTACAAGAATATCCGACCCGTTCAGAATGACTAAGGTAGAACTAAAAGGAGTGCTTTTTGTTTGCTTTTGTGCTCGTTTTGTAGTCACAACTGAAAATAAGAAAGAGTCTAATTTGGTCACTCCGCTACACATGTGAACTAGAAAAGGAGACACTGACAATGACACTGACCAAACCCGGTTTAGTTTAGTTTGGTTTGTTGGGTGGCTAACTTCTTGCAAGCAGCTGGGCTTTCTTTCTTTCTTTCAATTTCTCTTGCTTTCAATTTTGTCGTCTTTGTTTTTTTCCTTGGATCCAAGGATATCCTAATTAGTGCTCCCACTGTTTAATGAGAACACCGCATGGCAATTGTGGGCGACGCTGTCATACGAATTTGTTTGATACTAGATACGTTATAGTTGAGGATATTTTAAATTTATTTTTTATTATTCATATATAATTTTTATTGTTCATATATACTTTTTATCTTGAATTACTGTAAAAACTTGAAATTGAAAACTCGGACAGGCACAGAGACCACCATTCGAAAATGAAAGGTGCCGCCGATCTTTATCCTTTTCCCAGGTACGTAGTAGCTAGTTTATCATACCTGGTAACACCGCAGAATGATTTTCAGCTCCCCCATTTAGGGTTTACTTCGATATTTCTCTGGAAAGAAACAAAAAGGAAAATGTACCGGCACTTGTAATTAATCAAACACAACACAACCTTTTCGGTTCCAAAGTAAACGAAGAGATCATATGGAGATGTGATAGAGGAGATGTGATATAGAGAAGGGAGCTAAATGAAAGCAAAACAAGAAATTAACTTGAACATAATCGGCTACCTTAAAGATCTGTTAAGAGGATAACAACGAATTAAGCGTTAATTAAGTAAAAATTTTGTAGTCAATAAAACAGGCGACAGGCAGCTCGTTAGACATCTTTAACTTGCATAACAGCATGTAGACGTTGCACCAGGAGAAGACCTCAAGCATTCTTGAACCTAGCTGCGAAGGCACTCATAAGATCTGGGTACTGAAAGATGTCTTCCAAAAAGGAGTCCTGACCCACTGGAAGATTTAGTGACATCTCATTATCGTATGATACTTGGTCATGACAACTAACCCCAGTACGGTAACAGCCCTCAGGCTGCCCTGATGACTTTATTCCTTCATGATCAAGATAAGCACCATGGTGCTCATTTTTAACGAAGTACTTCGTGCTCCTTCTCAATCCATCTAGCGACTGACCACCAGATATTATTTCAGCTGATGGTGCAACCATTGACTCTCCATAGCTTTTTGAAAAGTCAATCTTTTCAGTGGAGTGCTTAGGCAAAAACCCTTGAATAATTTCTTGCAACAAACCAGAGCCAGATGGTTCTTGTGGAAAGAATTCCAACTCTTCAGCTTTTGAGTTGGGACTATTCAGGACTCCAGGAGTATAATTCTGATTAAACTCCATGTGGGGTAGACTAGTGACAGTTGAGTCTGCCAAAGTTCCAGAGAAATTATATGGACTAGTACTACTGGTGTTACTAGAAGGGTTCCCCAAGGAACCACCTGCGAAAGTACTAGGAGCAGAATAGGAGGACCCATTGATGCAGGGAAAGTGATCATATAAAGGTTGAGAATGATTTTGAGAGGACGAACCTGAAGAGGAGTTTACGAAATCACGAAGAAAAAGCATGTTCAGAGTAGAAGTGTTAGCGGAACTGCCACTAGTACTCCGCTGTGGAGCAGACCCACCAGCAGAGAAGTCACCCACATGAGAGTGACCGAGAGAAGACCAATTTGAAGAGGGCACTGTATTATACTGGCGAGAGGGCTGATGATGAGATGATTTTGAGAAAGTAAATGGAGGGAGCAAATTATGGGAGTCAGTTGTTGCAGAATAAGTCTCAGGGTACACAAAATTAGTACGAGCCTTGATACCTCGCATTACTCGAGCTGCATAGTCATAGGCACAAGCAGCCTCCTCAGCAGTGTCAAAAGTCCCGAGCCAACGCCGTTCCTTAGACTGAGGATCCCTTATCTCGGCTGCATAACGACCCCATGGCCTCCTGCGGACGCCACGGTACCTCATGTTTCCACTATTGCCACCACCTTCTTTCAGTGACCTTTTGTTTGTTGTGGTGGTAGGCGCGGACTTCTTCTGGAGGTCGGTGATTATGGGTTCGTACGAGTTGGATTCTGGCACATGGCTCGGCACTCCGTTGAGCCTTCTAAGTGCTTCTTCCATATTTTTGGAACTGGAGGATTCGTAAAGAAAGGTGCTTTACAAATGAAATTGAACAAGAAAAACAAGCTAGACCGGAAGGAAGAGATGTGATTTCGGCGATTTCAAGACTGAGTTTGGCACCTGGACTTTGGGGTTGCCTCCTGTATTTATAGCTGGGGATGACTCTCACATATAGAGATATGGGGGTCTTGAAAACTGAAGTGACAGAACTCGTGCATGGGGCAACATAAAATTGATACAGGAAAAAAAAAAAAAAAGGTGGGGAGCAAAAGATACTATGTGTTGCCTGGTGAGTAAAAAAACTGGAAGTGACTAGGATTTTTTACTGGTCCAACCATCCTCGAATCAGACGACTTTGAACTTTTTCCGAGTTTCCTTTTTAAAAAAGTTATTTCACTTTTATTATAATTACAATTTAAAAAACTCAGAGGTGTGGGAAAATTATTTCTCTTAGTATTGATGATGAATTGGGGCTCTTTTTTTTTCATTTTAATTATCAATCTTTTTCTCTAAAAAATAATCATTTGGTGGCCAAAATGTTTGTCAATTGTTTCTGATTTATTAAAAAGTGACAAGATTAACAAAATAAGGATTAAAATAAAAACAAAAAGGAAATTAGATGGCTTTTTTTAAAATTAGCACAAATCGTTAGTTCTAGTCCTCAAACTTTTTAATTGATAAATTTTTTGTCACTCTAGTTTTTGGAAATTCACTTTTGATCCAACACTCTATTTTTCTTGTTTTTTTAGATCCTAAGACTTGTCAAATTCCAGTGGTAGAAATAGAAAATCATTGGTTAACATCAATTATAACTATAAAAAGTCAATAATGATATCAACGAGTTTCATTCTATGAGAGGAGTTCCACTATGGTATTTTTTGAACTCCACGTTGTTTAAGAAAAGTAGATCTGACCTCCACCAGTTTTTAATTTGAGTTGATTTATTTAATTCATGACTGATTTTTGGTGTGTTTGAAGCCATGAATGAGTTTATTTAAGTCTATATGTTTTTTCTTATGTGTGTTAAGGTAAAAAATAGGCTAAAAAATAAATATTTGGATATAAAATACTAATGCTCAGACTTTTTTATGACTCTTAAATCGTTGGATTCTAGAGCAGCAAATGACACTTTTTTGGTGTTTTTTTAAGGAAAAAAACATTAAAGGGTTTACGATGCAAAAAAAAAAAATTAATAAATAAAGAGACCTAACAAGCGAGCTAGACCTTCTCGTTTTGGGTCAAGCATGTTAGGTTGCCAAAACCTAGGCACTTGCCCTTTGTTTACAAAGTCCATCAGTTTTTTTTCCTTTGCTTTTTTTTATTCAATTGTATTCAAATAAATAATTATATAGGTTATTTCAGCCTCGTAATACAAGTTATGAATTTTACGGCTTAATCTAAGTTAGCTCGAGCTTTTTTTGTTTTTTGTTTTTTGCTTTTAGAATTTATTTTTCAATTTCATCATTTAACATGGGATTGATCAAGAACTAGGCTTTATTTTTTTTTCTATGAGGCTATCGTAGTCTTATGACCTGGGTCACAGTTTGGTGGGTTAACTCGAGTTAACTTTTTTTTTCCATTTTTGTTTCAATTGCATCCTTCAACATTTGATTAATTAGAGGTTGAACTTCATAGTTTGTTTTTATTTGTCTTCTATAGGGTTATCATGGTCTCACGACTTGGATTGCGAGTCTAGTGGGTTAACTCAGGTTGAATTGAGTCAAATTTTTTGTCATTTTTTTTATTTCATTTTTATCTTCCAACATTAGATTAATTGGGATTAAGTTACATAGTTTGTTTCAAATTTATTTCTATGAATTATCATGGTCTACTTACCTAGATCATGAATTCAGTGTATTAACCTTGATTGTTCCAAGTCAATGCAAGATATTGTCATTTTAATATATATATTTTAAATATAATCTTTGATGTTTTAATTAGTCACTTTATAATTTTACTAGTTGTTTAGATTGCTTTTAAACTCATCAAGTCTACTATATCATATTAAGCTAATCCCTATATAATTTTAAATATTTTTTATTAAAAAATATGCTAGCTAAGACTTTTTTTTTTACCCAAAAAAATTATTTTGACCACAGCTTGATGAAAGTCAACTATCTAATTTTAAATATGAAACACTGTATATGCAGGAGATTGGTCATAAAAAAAAATAAAAGTATTTAGGGCTGTGTTTGTTTCTTGGAGAATGATTTATGGAAAATTACTTTCCTAACTTTCCTATATTTGTTTGCAATTAGAAAAGTTGGTCAACGGAAAACACTTTCTGGTCAAAGGAAAATTTGGTTTGGTTTTTAGGAACGTGTTTTTCTTTTATTTTAGATGGAAAACATTTTCCGGAAGTTGTGAATAATTTAGAAATGTTATATTATTTGCTGATTATATCAAATTTGATCCTCAAACTTTTGATTGTTATATATATTTTGTTTCAAATATTTGTTTTTCAATTTCATCTCTTATAAGTTAATTTTTATATTAATTTTGAATCTTATTTTTATAATTGTTATTTGCTTTTCCCTTCTTATTTTTTAATTGAAATTTTTTATCTATCAAATTTGGTCCCCATTCTTTTGATTGTTACTTATTTTATTTGAAATAATTTATGAAATGTTAATTATTATTATTATTTTAATTTCTTCATCTTTCAATTTTTTTTTAGATTTGATCTCTATTATTTTGATTATTATTTATTTTATTTGAGATAATTTATGAAATAATGTATTTTTTTTAATTTCATTCTTATTCAACCTTTTAATTTGTAAGATTTATTCCTTATTGTTTTAATAAAATTGAAAAAAATAAAATATTAATAAGGTATTTTCCAGCTTATTTTTCATAACATAATCAAATACTGAAAAATATTTTCTAATTTATTTTTTATTAAATTATTAAATATAAAAAATAATTTATCTTTTTATAAAAATTACATTCCAGCAAAGCAAATAAACAGGACGTAGATTAGAATGTAAACTAACATAGGAATGAATTATCAAAGATTAAGTAAAATTCTCAAACCTAATTCGAAAATGAATACGACAAGCAACATGAAAATTAAAGACTATTGTTAGACAATAATTTCAATACCTAATTTAAACATGAAAACTATCAAAGTTGTAAAAGACAAAATATGGTTTCATAATATCGAAAAGACAGTTTGGTGTTCGGGATAATAATAATTTTTATAGTATTTTGTATTTAAAAATTTATTAAAAAAATATTTTTTTTATTTGAAAAATTATTTTCTATATTAGCAATCAAAATAATCTGAAAAAATTAAAAAACATTATTTAAAAAAATAATAAAATTTTTTTTTTTCAAAAAACTTTTAAACAGGCTCTACAATTAAAGCTAAACTGTTGGAGATAAATTTATTATTCTCATTTTACCATTTATTATTCCTTTTTCTTCCCGGGATGTGACCATTAAATTTTGTACCCCCCCTATCTTTGTACTCTGGACCACCCTCCCCCGTGAAAGGACACTTTTAAAGACGAGGGGTGTTGCCATTGCTTGATCATATTTAATTTCAGGAAAGTAATTTGTTAACATCGAAAGTTAAGCAGCCAGAGTTAGTTAGTGTAATTAATAAAAACAATATACTCTCATAAAAAAAAAGTAAATGCGATAATCTCTTCTTGCACCCCCCCCCCCCCTCCCAAAATGTATTATAGTCCTAATTAACTTTAGTAAATTAAGACTTTAATTAGCAAAATGCATTAGATGTTGGCAAGGTGCCAAATTGTCAACTCTGCACCTATGCCAGCTATAAACTCTGATGCAAAGTAATTGTCTTCGACTATTCCCAAGAGCAATAAAGAGCAGAGTGTGATCGAAAACAGTGAAAATTTTGATTGTCTTTTTGGGGTCGTGAGAAACTGATAATAGACAGTAATTGATTCGGTTTGAAGATAACTATTAGGAGTAATGATTTGAGTGTCATTGCAAGGGTTTTTTCTTTTCTTTTTAACTTCTATCACCTTGTATGGAATTGGTGTGCTTTGGGAATTCTGAAGAGGAAAAAACACACGCACGTATGTGAGTGTGTTTCCATCTACCATGGTAGGGATAAAGGAGTTGTGTGTTTCCATCTACCATGGTAGGGATAAAGGAGTCTGGTGTTTTCAGGCAAGGGAGGTAAAGCTGCTACTTATGTGATCTCGAAACTTTTCTAGGAAGTTGAAGAAACACGCTCTGGCCCTTGTAATTATCATTTTGAATGATTACACTGGCGGCGCTCAGAAGTTGTTTCTCCCACTTTGGTTTTTGTTTCTTTGTTCTCTCCATAAATTTAATATTTGCTGGCATATGTTTGCAATTTTCATGGTTGTTTTGCGCTGGTATTAGGGTTTCAAAAACCAAGGATTTATGGTCACATGGACTTGTCTGTCTTGTGTAGGCGTGTTTAATAGGGTATTTAAGGGATGAGTTTTAGGGTTCTGTTGGCAGATGGAGACTAAAGTTGTTGTGGGGTTGTACCTCAAGTCAGAAAAAGTGGTGGCGATGTCTCCTATAATTAACAAAAAGTTAACCTCCTCCACTACTTACCTCCGTCGCTCCTCTAACTTATCCTTCAAAGTTCAATCGCAACTATCAAATTCTCTCGCCTTTTTGTAACCTCACAAATTCAGCAGATTAATCATCAACTCAAAGACTAGCAACAAAAGTTAAAACCTTTCTGAACAAGGAGAGAGTGTACAACAGTACTGCATGCATGCATGCATGCATATGTATATTTGATATCCAGGCCAAATCCTTAATGCTTCATGCGTTTACGATAATGAAGATGGATGGTAGCCAGTTCATGAGAATATTTACTTTTTTTTTTAAAAAAAAGAAACATTGATTGATCTTCTCTTTATTGATTGAGGAATATACGTGTATATTATGTTATTCTTACTTTTCTTTAAAAAAAAACAAATTACTCTTTATCAATTGTTAATCTCAATCCATCAAGCGGAATTAAAAAAAAATAAAAAATTTCTCTAACATTATGAGATCGGACATAGTTTTTTTTTTTTTTTCTAAATATTTTATAGTTGTTGTTATGTTTTTCTTTCATTTGAAATGATATCGAGTTTGACCTCAAATCTCTTGAAAGAACTTAATCAATACACTTCCATTTCATCTCAAATAATATCCCATGCAAAAACATTTAAGCACTAGAAATGTATTTTTTAAAAAAAAGAAAAAGAATACACGTAACAAGTCTTCACAATATGTCATATTAGTGTTAATCTTAATTCTTTAAATTAAATGAAGGTTTAAGATTTTATTAGATGATTTTCTCTTAGCTGAATATATTTTCTTAATGCCAATAGTACATAGTAGTCTTATATAGTTGTCGAAAAATATCAACCATTAAATTCATGAGATTCAGTAATGAAATTCACTTATTTAATGTATAAAATACCTATCCGACAGTTGTTATTTTTTTATTGAATTATAAAAGACTATTATTAAGATTAGCACTACTCTTTTTATGTATTTTATATTTAATAAAATATAAATATACTACCCAATTAATGTCTATCTCATAGATATAACATGCAATTGTTGGGGTTGTTAGAATTATAGTTAAAGTTGTCAAAATTCATTCAGTTAATAATAGGTAGAATCTAACTATTTCCCTAGCCATTTACCTTGTAAAACATAGGCTGTTTGTTTCCATTTTATCTCTTTGTAAGGCTTATATAAGCCAATAGCTTGCTTTATGCTTTTATAAATAGTATATAACAAAAACGTTTACAACAATCCTGTATTAGAGCACCTTCACGGGGCCTGATTGTGA
>Ga0325414_1004207_pt1 | contig 15041 bp, 12 predicted proteins | sample PopdelMetagenome_8_FD_206183 | JGI IMG/M metagenome (GOLD analysis project Ga0325414, IMG submission 206183) | Populus deltoides microbial communities from Bellville, Georgia, United States - Leaf-PdKOR-R3 | ecosystem: Host-associated > Plants > Phyllosphere > Phylloplane/Leaf | place: USA...
GAAAAGGAAAAGGAAAGGAAATGAAAACGAGCGTCGGTTGGCACGTATGGAAGGTCGACGTCACACGTGCAAATCCACTCCACTCTGATTGGCTGAGCTAAATGTTCCTCTTAATTCCAAGCATCTATTCCGCTTCACTAAACACACACACACACACACACACACACACACACTTCCCTTCTTTCTCTCTCTAGAAAGCAACAAAAAAAGAAAAAGAAAAAACCTCTTTCTCTACAATACCATCACACACATCTCCTATAGAGAGAGAGCGAGAGAGGTGTTTTTTAGTTTTCGGGTTTTATATATTTGTGTTTTGTTTTGTTTGCTTATGGTCTCACTTGACAGCTCACAGTCTACATTATTCTTCTTCTTCTTCTCATTATTATTCACCAGATCAAATCTAAGGTGTGCCTGTTTGTGTTTTTGCCACTTCAATTTTGTTCTACCTCACAAAATATCTTGTGGGTTCTTGTGTTTTTCCCATTTCAATTTAGGCCTCATAGCAAAGTTTTCATTTTTAGTGTTTTTAGCTGTGTAAAACGGTAATTAACAAACCTTTTTGGTCCAAAGCTTATAAACTAAGATAGTTACATAACAGTGTCTTGTTCCTAAGATCCTTCTATTCTTGAAATGGGATTGCTTTCAGGTTGTTTGAGCTGGATGGATGACACTCAATAAAGGAGCCAACTTTTGTTATAGATTTGACCTGTTCAGCTTAAAACTTTGATGTCTGGTAAAGTTTGCGATTTTGAGGTCCACTTCTTTTTCTCGATTTTTTCATGGATTCATTGCTTAAAAGCTCGTTTCTTGTGTGTATAGTTATCCATAAAGATTGTTTTTTTTTTTTTCCATGTTTTCTTGGCAGTTTGTTGCGAATTTTCTTGCTTATTACTTAACCTGTTTATGATGAAATTCTACATTTTACTGATTTTTTTTATAGCCCATCAAAGAAAAGAAGTTTATTTCATTATGAGTGTGCATTTCAAATGGCAGTGCTGCTAGCAGAGAGCGATTAGGTTCTATTGCGCTGGGAGTTGTGGAAACTCTATCAGTGAACTGGTTGTGGATATAACTCTTCTTAAATGCTTTATCCATGTTTCTAGCATGTTCATGCGTGCTACAGATGTCTGTGTTTTAGGCTAATGAATTTTGTTCGCAATGCAATTTGGTTGTTCTGTTTGCAGAGGCATGGTTTGTTCATTGCAGTTTTAATCGTTGCTCTCTCATATTTTTCAGGCAATCTTTTCCTGTCTCTGCAGCTGCTATACGGCGTAATCAACCTGATAACCATATGTTACAAGCACAGCATTCTGGAGCTTGGTCTATCAGATGATTTATAGCTGCTATATTATGCTTGATGAGTTCTGTCATGGCCATCTATCCAATGAGATGTCTAAGGCCCTGGCTTCTTTACATTCTACTGCTATATATTCTCATAAACAAAAGTGGAGCTATCAGTCCTGATGGTACGGTGGTATTTGGGATTATGCATATGTGCTATTTCAACTTAATCATAAGCTATGTCGAAGTAGCAAAGCTGCTACAAAGAAATCTATGGTCCAGTCCATTTACTTTGAAAGAAATACTTGGTTTTTTATTTATTGTGAGTTATGAGTTGTCCAGTCTCGCATTCGAATTTCGTTAATCTGAACACAAACCTGGCGTGATTTTGCTTTCATGTCAAGACTTGTTTTATGAAATGTGAAATTTATTTTGATTAGAAATATAACGATGAGGGATGTTTGATGATTGTAAGCACCCTACAGATGGACCACCAAGTTCTTCTGTGGATAGGGTGGAGTAGGTGTTTCTTTCCAACATCAATGTTTGAGTAGCCTGTAATTTTTCAAGAAACACGAACTTGCTTACCTTCTAGAATCATTTTGCCTTAGTTATTTTTGTTAGTGTCTATAGGAGTATGCATGCTCAAGTGCACTTGTGATATATTAGAATTTTGAAATTCTTTTTTTTTTTTTTGTAGGTGAAGCACTTTGGAGCTTCAGGAATGCAATTGTCAGCTCAGATGGTATTCTTCCTTTGTGGAGGCCAGAGGATGCTGATCCATGTAATTGGAGGGGAGTGACATGTGATCTGAAAACCAAGAGAGTAATATATTTGTGAGTTCACAAATGATATCCAAATCTCAGACTTGTTTTCTCTTTTCCGCCCATGATCAGTTTGCTCCCTGTAAATAAGTATGGAGCTGTGGACCTTTAAATAGCCTACATGTTTTTTCTCTTCATTTGGGCATCTCTCTCTCTCTCTTATATTTATTTATTTATTTCACTGAAATCTGTTAGTTCAGAATGCAATATGAAGTGCATTCAACATTTTGTTGATTGTTTATCCATTGTCTTCCAGGAGTCTGAAGAACCATAAATTAAGTGGACCCATATCACCTGACCTTGGGAAGTTAGCGCACTTGAAAATTCTGTATGTATTTTCAGAAATTTTTTATTTTTATTGAAAATTGTCTGCTGTTTTCTGTATTAAAGGCATGGTGCTATTTTTCTTATATGTTTTAATATGAATGATGTGTTGCAGAGCTCTATACAACAACAGCTTCTATGGAACAATTCCTTCAGAGTTGGGAAATTGCACAGAGTTGCAGGGAATGTAAGTGCATCTAAATCTAATAATAATTTTTTTTATCATCATCACTTCATGTTGTCCTACATTTTCTTTTTATCCTTTTGAATAATGCTGTTGTCATTCTACTGGTTGAATACAAGCAGAACGCACAAGTAGCGACTGATTATTTATATTTTCCTTTGTATAATTTAGCATTAGTGATGATGGACAACATAAATACAAGGATTTTTACTGAAAAGGATTTTCTCTCCCACAGAAAAAGCTTTGAGTATCTGCTTTTGAATATCGTGATGATGATTGAAAATTGCTCATTCAGAATGGAGTAAAGCATTCTGAACTTACTTTGCACCTTGTGAATTATATTTTAACTGCAACCAACCTTATATTTTGCCAGTGAAGAAAAGTTGCAAAAGCCTACCTGATAAATGTCTGATGGCCCAGACGAGTAACACTAGCTCTGGTCATAGAGGATTGCATACTGGGAACAAATTTTTTAACACTTGCACATGGTCCAAGAGCCACCTCATAATCTAAACAATTAATTCAGCTTCTCTTAGAAGTTTGGAATTATAAACACTAGAGAGATCATGTTGGCATATTGCCTTTCATTTGAGTTTACAATTCAGGCATCTTAACAATGAAGGATTTCTTTTCATGTCGGTAACTATTTTCTTTAATGTGTAACTTATGTAGCTCAGCTGCTGTTTTCCTGTAAATTGCTGCTACCCCATGACCCCATGGTGCCTAAATTTGTAGTTCTATTTCACTTTCACTTGCTAAAAAAAGAATGGGTGTTAGAAATTATGGCTTGTGCGATAACTACAGCATTTGCTCCCTCTTGTTTTTAGAAATTCATGATATATTTCCATTCAAATTAGGTTTAGAGTTGCCACCTTAAAATATAATTTCAACATCTGTATGGGTGTCCTATCCGCACACATTTATAATTGGACTGGAAGTAAATTATTAATGTCTGTTCTCTACAGATTCTTGCAAGGCAACTACTTAAGTGGACCAATTCCTAGCGAAATGGGAAACCTAACTGCACTTCAAAATCTGTGAGTTGTTTTCCTCATGATAAATTTCAGTTGTATGCATGTTATTTTGTTTTCAACTTAAACAAATGTAGTTCCACAATCTTTTTCTATGAGTACTGAAACTCCTTTTGTCATATATGTATACCCATTAGTGACACATTACAAACCTTTTCCAAAAACAATTTAGATGTTATTCACCTGGGCTTGAGCAAGTTTCTCAAGGGATATGATAGGGTTGTTGTAGGCCTTCAATGCTCAATTTGTTGTGTCTATTGTAGAAATGTATACATCTCCACCAATTGGCTTCTTCCTACTGTAAGATAGATGAGGATTCAAGTTCCATGGTCAACACCAAATTACTTCTGTTTGTGTCTTTTCAGAAGTGAAAGGATCTATGCCACACCTTTATGGAAAAAGAATGAAAGTAATGACAAAATAAACAATGAAGCCTCCACTTAAATCTGAGCTATTGTATATGAGAAAAAGGTCTTTGAAGAATATTGACAGGCACTTGTGCTCACTAATGTGCTTTAAATGAAAAATACTAGTTCTAGATGCGATCATCATGCTAGACAGATGAAACTGATTAGGTATTTCTACAGGGATATCTCAAGTAACTCTCTCAGTGGTTCAATCCCTGCATCTCTTGGAAGGTTAAATAAACTCATAACTTTGTGAGTAGCCTCATTTGCTTTGAATTGAGTTATTTTTTATAGAATGATGTTACCATGAAATTGAAATTGATACATTTACATCTGATATTTATTATGATCACAATGTTAAATTGAAGCAATGTGTCGAACAATTTTCTGGTCGGGCCGATACCATCTGATGGCGTGCTCATCAACTTTGCAGATAACTCGTAAGTCCAACTTGCCCAATATGTGTTATATTTAATTGATTTTGCATCAGCCACTGTGATATAGTAACTCAGGTGTGCCTAGATGAGCGGCAGCTAAAATCAAATTCTACTATTTTACAAATTTACTCCTCAGAAGCCAAAGAAGATTCTTAATCAATAAACTGAAACATTATATCTTGTAGGTTCACTGGAAATCGTGATTTGTGTGGAAAGCAGATTGAAAGAACTTGCAAAGATGACAGTGGAGGGCCCAGAACTGATGGGCAGTCTCCTTCAGGTAAACTAGCAGTCTTATCACATATACAATTCTCCAATATTTCGTTTTACCAGGTACAATGTCTGCCATGCTGGATGTAATACAGTATCAACATTTAGGATGATAATAGATTTACTACTTGTATTCTTACAGCATAACACATACTTAAAACTCCCACCGTTCTCATTACTAGAATCTGACTCCTGGAAGTAGTTGAAATTACCATAGAAACTGAATTGAATTGTTAAGAGAGAACCTAATTTTTTAACAACACCGATTTTTTCCTGATCTCATAGGCTTTATGGTTGTTGCTTAAAATTATTCTTTGCTTGCAGGCCAAAATCAAGGAGGAAAGAAAAAATACTCTGGTGGATTGCTTATCAGCACTTCAGCAACCATTGGTGCACTGCTTCTTGTGGCACTTATGTGTTTTTGGGGATGCTTTCTATATAAGAAGTTTGGTAAAAATGGAAGTAACAGTATTGCAATGGATGTTAGTGGAGGTAATGTTCTCAACTTGAGTTATCTGTCCAAACTGTTTTTTAATTGGATAAACTTCTAATAAGTTCTTTAACTCAGCACCTCATGTTATTTTTCTTGTTGCCCCAGGTGCATCGATAATAATGTTTCATGGGGACTTGCCGTACTCTTCCAAAGACATCATAAAAAAATTAGAGACTTTGACTGAGGAACATGTCATAGGCTCTGGAGGTTTTGGAACCGTGTACAAGCTTGAAATGGATGATGGCAGTATATTTGCCTTGAAGAGAATTGTAAAGATGGATGAGGGTTTTAATCGTTTCTTTGAGAGGGAGCTTGAAATTCTTGGAAGCATAAAACACCGCTACCTTGTTAATTTACGAGGTTATTGCAATTCTCCCACGTCAAAATTGTTGATATATGATTTCCTATCTGGTGGCAGCCTTGACGAAGCACTCCATGGTAAGATTTATGTTTTCGTTTTCATTTAGTTTAGATGTTAGGAAGGCCTAAAAGTTTGAGGCGCGGACACTTTTTCACAAGACAATGTAGTGCCATCTATTTTCTGTTTTTTCTTTTTTCTTTTTTATGCTGATGGTTTTTGGACAATAAAAAGAAAATCCTACCCATTGGCATGAGCAGTGACAGAGATGCCTCCAGTCTAGAATGAAGTTTTGATTTTTATGACATTGATTATAAGTTTGCTATTTTTGTTGTGGACCTTTTCCTTTCATTTCTTCTTCTTTTATTTCTTTATTTCTTTTTTTATTCTTAGCCTTTCATTGAGGCGTACCATTCTATCTATCAAGTTTCATGTTTACGGATTAAACAAGGAACATTACTTATTTTTCATTGATTGTACAGAAAGATCTGAGCAACTGGATTGGGATGCACGGCTGACTGTTATTTTGGGGGCAGCAAAAGGACTGGCTTACTTGCATCATGATTGTTCCCCTAGGATCATCCACCGTGACATAAAGTCAAGCAACATTTTGCTTGATGGCAACTTGGAGGCTCGAGTGACTGATTTTGGACTTGCCAAATTGTTAGGTGATGAAGAATCACATATTACTACAATTGTTGCTGGAACATTTGGTTATCTAGCTCCTGGTAAGCAATGCACATTTACTGGAACTTGTGCTACTGATTTGACCAAACTGGTTGGAATGGACATTTTAGAAATATGTTTCACTCACAAAGTCACACTTACAACCTTAAGTTTTTTCCACTTAACTTGTAAATTGGGTTTTGAAAATGGCTTTACCTTTTTCTTAGGATATGCTATTTGCTCTGATGGAAAAAAAAAAAAAACACTCCAGAATAGAAAGAGGAATATGGAATACCCTTTTTATATCTCTTTGACAAGGCTTGTTACCTGTACTATAGTTGAAGACAGTATCCTAATAGTATACCTTGACTTGCAATGTTTCACAGAAGATGTTTAGCTTCCAAGGTAGCTGTTAATCTCTTTAGGTTATGATTTAACGATTTATGATGGTTCTTTTGCTGGCTGATCTCTGCATTTGTAATATCATGATTGCTTTCACATTATCATTCCATTATTATTTATGATGAGCCTGTCTGATTCCTTTGGCAGAATACATGCAAAGTGGCAGGGCAACTGAAAAGACTGATGTTTATAGTTTTGGGGTCCTGGTGCTTGAAGTGCTAAGTGGAAAGCGGCCAACAGATGCATCATACATCGAGAAGGGCCTGAATATTGTTGGTTGGGTATGTTTCTTGATGAAATTTGTCCCAGTTGGGCTAATCTCCTTTGTTCTTCCTTGATGAATTTACCATTATTCTATGTCATGATATAAATTAAGAGGGGCTTTCACTATGAGTAAAAAATGTGACTAGAAGATGTTAATTGCCTGTATATGATCTCTTTCTATGAACGGACTGGTCTCTAGTTTATATCTATTTCTTTCCATGATTGCCTAGTGGCACACATCTAATTCCACCGGGTAAAGCTTAAAGGAAATGTATGTGGAACTGTCATATTTAATGGAGTATACAAGCTGGTTTCTGACTATTTTTTCTGTCTTGCAGTTAAATTTTTTAATCACGGAGAATAGGCCACGAGAAATTGTTGATCCTAACTGTGAGGGGGTGCAGGTAGAAAGCCTTGATGCCCTGCTTTCAGTTGCCACTCAATGTGTTTCTTCGAGCCCAGAGGATAGACCCACCATGCACAGGGTGGTTCAAGTACTTGAATCTGAGGTCATGACCCCATGCCCAAGTGACTTTTATGATTCCAACTCTGATTGAAACCCTTTTAGTGACAGTGAAGACATGTTTGAGTTCACATCCATTACTGCAGCTTCTGGAAAATATAAAGAAGCAATGCACAAGCATGAAAGAGGGCTTAGAATCTGTGGCGGTTTTGTATCTTCATTTTATTCGTTCATTTTTTCTGCAGAAGTATCACAACTCACTAATAGAGGAACACACGATTTCATCTGGTTCTCTTGGTACCAAATTGATTACTCATCGGCTGGAATTTTCATGTCCTCGTCTTGCATGGGTGTGCAAAAAGACTTGTCTCTATGACAATGGAGTTTCGACTTGTGGTATGGGCCATTTATTCATCAGAAGTTGTATTTCTTTTTTCTGGCCCTCTCCTTTTCCCTTCTCATGTTGTAGTCCCCATCTTGCATTTGTTCACCCAAATTTCAAGTGTATATGAAATTTGTATAAAATTGAGAATATCATCTTGCCTTTGCAAAAAGGATTCTTGTTTTCACCATTTTTGTAAAATATGTTTCATTGCAATAATAATCAATCAGTTCCTTGAGTGAATTTAGCATTTCGCTAATCGCAATATCCGCCATGCAAGACTTCACTCTTAATTGTTTTTATTTTTCCTGTCAATGCCTTCAATATTAGTGCTAGTTTTTCCTATTCCATTATCCTCTTATTTCTTAGAATCTGACAATGTCGCATGGACACTGGCTCCAATAACTCACACCTAGTCAAAGATATCAGGTGGATGTACTTCAGCAATAAGATCAGTTCCCAGTTTCGGCTAACATTTGGCGAGCTCTTTTGGGACACCAATGTCGGAGGGAGTTGCACCAGGGATTACCTCCTGTTTGAAAGGCAGTGCTCTTGCAGCTTGTAAGCGGAGCTCTATCCATTCATGGATTAGAGATGGACGGTCCTCTAGTTTGGCCCCCGATCTGATTAGTTTCAAGTCTCTTGGCAGCTGGGATTGCCTGCAAAATGAATAAACTTCTGAATAAGCGTATGCTACAGATTACAGCATGCTGCTGTCGTTCACAGTAGGTAAAGGGTCAATCACCATGGCCGGTCTTGATCTTCAATTGCATCACCAGGGCAGAACAGGATCGTATATTATACTGCCATGGTCAATCCTTTTACAACAATTGATGGTTAAATTAAAGAATGACAAGATTTTTGAATTTGAATCCAAGGAACACGGGAAAGTGAGTCGATTACACAAATGAATCAGAAAACACCCACAGATCAGCCCACAAGCTAGTTCCAGTCTTGGGGGAAACAACTGCCACGTTGGACATGCGCTTTGGCAATGGGAAGAACATCACTACCCCACCCCACAGCAACCCATGCTAAGTGTTTTCAGATAGTAAATGCTGTCGAATAGTCGAACCTACACAGAGCCAATAAATCTGAATATTAGGAGTAATACTTTTCAGGCCGCCACATTTCTTATATATAAAATCCAGGCTCCTACAGAAAAACCTTAAAGACAACGTAAACTAAGCCAACCCCTCATTTGCCTACAAACAATTGAAATATAAAAATAATACTAAAACCTTTTCTTTCAAATCACATACTAAAAAACAATAAAAATAAATTTGTGGACGAAAACTAGAATGTGGAAAAACTGAAGGGACCAAAAATTGATTATTTGAAAAATAGAAAGACCGAAGTAAATTTATATTTTATATTTATATTTAATCAATTAATTTAATTTAAAATTATCTCAATTTGCGCCCAATTTTGAAGTGGCGAATTTTCTGGCTTTAACTGGATTACACAGAACGGGATAGTAAAAGGAGCAACTAAAATCTTTCTTGTTAAGCTTCGTCAATGGCTGAAAAGGTTCAAAAACTTGCAATTACTTGCTGGAATCTAGAGGATTGCTGAACCCAAACTGTAACTAATCACTACAGCATCTGCTTGAGAATATAACACGACAGAATGAGAGGAAAAGAATAGCCAGGGCATTTTATTATCCAACAAAAACTACTGCAGAGGGAAAAGGTTCACAACATTAAAAGCTGCTTATTGGCCTTATTTTCGTAAACACAATAAATAGAGAGATGCGAAAAAGAAAAGGAAGGCTAAGTTAGGAGAGCACAATCTCATCACACATACACTACCACGCCCGAAGGACCGGCATTCAATAACATACTGTAACCACTGGTGCATAGAATTGAACTATAATATAAACAAGACATATACAGCTTTTGTACATAAATAATTTGGATCAAGGAGTCGAGCTTTCTTCCATTATCTTGCTTGCAGGTGCTTTTTCATGCTTTTCTATGTAAGCAGAAGGAAACCATCCAGCCTTGCCTTTGCATTCTCCTTCTGACCACCCTGTCGGAGCCACCTTGTGATATTATCAGCAAAAGATTAGGAAAGGGGAATTAGAGGGAAAAGGAAAAGGAAAAAGATTGAAGCTCGAGTTGCCTATTCTGAAACATATATTTGCAAACTCAAATGGCGTATTAAAAACACTCCCCCAGAGTCATTTACTAAAGACGAAGACAAGGACTTCTGATCTAAGGATATAACAATAAATATATTTGTTGTGTGTGTGTGGTGTTCAACAAAAAGATAAAGAATTCAGAGATTTATAACAGACAAAACTGCCAACTGCAAGCACCACACCCATGCTCATACAGGCATTGTTGCACAATCATTTTACAGGCTGAGCTCTATGGTAAAGGAATATACAATACAACTATATATTTATGTGAATATGCATGCTTAATATAATTAATGCATGCATGCAGGATTAATAATTCAAAATCATTTTCAAAGATGACCTATAATGGAACAGTCTATAGGTCATCGGAGGCATTATCAGTAGAGAAAGTACCTTCCGGACCACAACAAAATCATCAATAAATAGACTTAACTCCCCTTCTGCTTGAGCATCAAATGGGTGTATAACCTGCACAGAGTTAAAAAATAAAATGAAATGGAGACCAAAATAACAAAAAAAAGCAGTGAATCTTAAGAAAAGAAACATCTTTTGCACTGGTAGAAAATTCCATGACAGTAAACAGCTACATGTGGATCCTTATTTAAGTAGTGTGGCATACAGTTGTAAACAAATAAATCAGTGAGATAAGAACATGCTTTCAAGCGTAACACCTTTGAATAACAGTTTGAAGAACAATTTTGCTCCACATAAAGAAATTCTTAATCTGACTATGATTGTTTAACATTCACGTAGCAGGTTTAATTAGTTTACTGACGCTCATGCATCTTTGTTACTTTCAGGTCTTTTTAGATATTAAATCTTAGGCTTTCCTTTTTCCTTAAGTTATCGTGTTTACTTCCAGCTCTTCAAGCATCCTTACTATTACTTCAGTAAATACAACTTTTATAACCCACAAATAAAATGGTGGCCATAATTAGATAAAAAAACTCATGTACTTCCCATGATAAAGTTTGGCATAGTGTCTCTTCAAACTCATGTACTTCCCACAAATAAAAAACTCATGTACATGCAAGTTTTTCTCAAAGAAAAATATCACTAAAGTTGTATTTTAATGGGGAAAGATAACAGGTTATCTTTTACTTATAAAAGAAACATGCACCTTCAAATCACAATATCATTTTGAAACAAAAACTTCTTAAAAAAAAGAACAAATAGTTGGAAAAGTAAGGTCCAAGTATCGACTTTTAACTTCCTTTTCATTTGACTACTAGTTCATGACTGCTTCCATCACCAACTGGCACTGACACCCTCACTGTGCACAATATAAAAGATCAGTGCCATTGTTTCCACCACCATTGACCCATTGCTACTGCCACTACCTATAGTATTGCAGCCAGTAGGCCTATCTTCTTCACTCCACTACTGCCAAAGTTTTCTTTCCTTTTCCAGCTCTTTTAAATTAAATAAATTAACTATTTACCAACATTAAATACAATTCTTTGTTGGAGTAGTTGACCAAACAAATTAATTATTGTCAACATAAAAAACAATTACTTGTTGGAGTAATGCAGTCGACCAGCAAACTGTTTGCATGGTATTGGACCCCTAGTGACATGCTATCCAATGAATATTTGGCCGTATATTTGATAGAGTTAAATATTTTAACTCTATCAAAAAAGAGTTGAAATTAAACTAATAACTTTATTTCAAGTACAAGGAACAGAAGGATGCTGCATCCACATTGGCAAATGAGATGATCAAGTAATCTTGCACATGCCATTACAAGGAATAAAGATATAGTTTGATAGTTTTAAGAGAAAAAAAGGAATCAAATATCATGACATGTATAGGTAGTTTTAAGCGAAAAACAAGAATCAAACATCACGAGCTGTGTAGGCACTTTCTCATATTTCAAGTCAAAAGCTGTGCAAGAGGAGATACGATGGAAGAAATCAAAGAGTGTTCTACAATATTTAATTATTTTTTTCTTTCTGGTGTGGCAGGGTTTGAGAGAAGAGGTGGGATACTCAAAGTGATCAAACATCTTACTTTTGCTATGTAAAGTGCATCCTTATGATTAGGGTGCATGTGAATTTCAGATCCATTTGAAGTGTTTTTCTTGGGTTCAGGTGGGAGAATCACATCTCTCTGTGTGGTCGCCGACTGTAATGCAGACTCGTTTAACTGCTCCTCGAGAATCATCTACATCAATCATAAACATTTTGGAATCGCACCAGTCATAATCTATCTCAAACATAAAATTAGATTATAGTAAATGTTTTGAGCACCTGAAAAGTGAAGAAAGCATGCATGGAGTGATAAAGAGAATATGATTTTCAAAAAACTATAAGTGATATATGTGTGCACATGCACATAAACATGCCAGGTCTACGGTTGCAGAGAACAAACCTCTGCATGTAGCTTATCCAAAATAGTAAGAACGTGTTGATGATAACATCTCTCAGCATCTACCTGAAAAATGATTTGATTTTTTTTAGATCAATGTGCAGAAAAGAAATAACTTTTACCTAAACCAAATTTGATAAAGCAGCACAAATTTTAAATACAGTAAACCCCTCTTAACTTTGCAATCGTGAAATTAAGCAAGATATTTATACCAGGAAAATGGGTGGAGAACTCTATCAGGACAAGAAAAATTTTGAAACGGTAAAAGGAAGGACACATGGCTAGCTACAAAGAGAGATATGCAGAAGCAAGTGCCAAATTGAATTTGCTGAAAAGGGAGATGAACCATAAGAATACCTTTGCCCAAATAGGCAAGGAGCACATGAGGTAACATCCCTCCCCAAACCCTCCAAACTTTCCTAATTCTTTATCCCATTTGACACCTATGTTGTCACATATCAACAAGAGAAAAGTACTGAACCAAAAAGAACATGAACATGGATAAAATGTTTTTGGCTTTAGCTACGCCAGTCACATCAATGCTTCTTTAAGATTCTGTTGAATAACTATACTCCATTCACAACAGGAGTTTAGATGGTCAAAGTTGTCAACCACTATAGATCGTGGTCCCGGAAGCCGAAAGATCATCATAGGCAGAGAGAGTCGTGCACACAAATGCACCCATACACAGGGAAGAAAGAAGAAAAGCATGCAATACCATACTAAACAACCGCTGAGCAGTAATCTCTTGCTGTTGATTTTCAACTGAAGACATGGCAGCAGTTGCTTCTCTCCCAAGTGCCATCACTGTAGATTTAAGTTCAGTCAACCTTGCCTCTGCAGCTTGAAGCTTCATGCAACTCTCTGCAGATATTTCAGAATCCCTGGTTTTCGACCGCCGCCTCAATACTTCAGCTGCCTGCCAAGAACATATCACCATGAATCTACCACAATTCCTACAACTGTTACACCCATGAGACACCAAAGCTTACCTGGGCTTCAACCTCTTGACGGAGTTTGTCATAACGGTGAGTCAAGTGGCGAGCATCCTCCAAAGGAGCTCCAGTTATTAAAGCCCGAAGTGGCTTAGAAACCTAAATATTGAAATCCTGTAACACAATTAGGAACATAAAAGGAGAAGGAAAAACCTTATTTTTTCTTAAATGACAGCTTACGCTAAAAATCCCAAGATACCCATCATTAATTCTTGGCAATATACATGTAGGGCTTAAAAACTAATAATAACAATAATCTCGTTTCTATCATATCAATTTGTCTATCTTACAAATGTTTCTTCATGCTTTCATTTAACACGCTTGATGAAATAACAATCGGATGGTCACTTATACAATGCAGAGTAACTAATTCTAGGCAAGAACTACAATTACTTATGACATCTGAACTTGGCAGAAAAATTCAAAAGAAGCAATGATCTCTGAATATATAATAAATGGAACACATTTACATTAGCATGAATATATGCTTAAGTATTCCTAAACTACCACCATTCAGTTTGCATTGAGATTATTCCTAACTGGCAGTAAAATTACCTGATCATTAAGAACCCCAAGCAAAATTTCCTTCTCATTTTCCATCAAATTATGCGAGGCACCAAACTGAAGAACAGTCCTTGCGACATAATTATTCTCGCTCTGGTTCTCAGCTCCGTATTTACAACACTCATCAGCCAACTTTCGCACTATGAAAATCCCAAAGCCAAAAATCTCACATATCAACCTCAAAGAAAACAAATCATAACAAGGTAGTCACAAAGCAAAATCCATACTCACATATTTCCATTTGCTTCGAACTTATAGATACAAAACCTTCAGCACCGCGAACAATATTCTTCTGAAAATGCTGGTATTTTAAAGTGAAATAAAACACCAAAAAAAATCAAAATTTTGCCTCGATAAAAAAAGGAAAACCAAACCAAATCAAATAAATAACTGCACCTTGGCAGCTCTGGTTGAATTGTAGAGATTTTGAAGATGCTGGTAGCATTGTAATTCTGCTTCGTCAACAATAATTCCTTCATTACTAAAATGTCCCAAATGCTTCAATACTGCCTGCAAACAAACAAACACAAAATTTGAAAAAAAAAAACAAGAACAGCAAAAGAGAATCTGAACTGAAATTAATTACCTGTTGCTGCTTTGCAACTTGCTCTCTAAACCTGGTAGCTTGCTTTTTTATGGCTTCCATGTAAATGAAAAACTATCAACTACTCACTGTACAACTTCTATTCTGTGCAGTTAAAACAGTTACAAAACCAAACTTTGTTAGAGAGAAGATTTAGATCGCCAGAGGCTGCTCAAATCGAGGAGGCGATTAAGCAAGAAAGTGAGTTTTTTGCGGAAAGAGAATTTTGATTCGTTTGTAGTTAGCTTTACAGGCAACACGGAAAGGGAAAGGGAAAGGTGAGGACAGAAAAATGGGGGAAAGTGGAAACTGTCTGTCGGGTAAGAATTTAGAATTAAATGTGTTTTGTTCCTACAGCAAGTAAAATAAAAATTAAGTTTATTTTTTAAAAAATATAATGTAAAAATCATCACAATGTAAAGCACATACTTCAAATTTTTACCCGTTTTGACTTGGGTCGGTTAGGAGGAGAACATTCACGGGCTGGCTGCTCCGCTGATCGGGTGGTTCTTTGACGCGGTAGAAAATGTGAAGAGGCGGAAAATGAAATTTTCAAAGGAGAAATATTAAACGAACAATTTCTAGAAATGGTGATTTAGTTTT
>Ga0325414_1004208_pt1 | contig 15040 bp, 15 predicted proteins | sample PopdelMetagenome_8_FD_206183 | JGI IMG/M metagenome (GOLD analysis project Ga0325414, IMG submission 206183) | Populus deltoides microbial communities from Bellville, Georgia, United States - Leaf-PdKOR-R3 | ecosystem: Host-associated > Plants > Phyllosphere > Phylloplane/Leaf | place: USA...
TTTTTTTTTCCATCATCAATTTTTTTCAGTAAATAAAATAATAATAATAATTAAAATAGGTCAAAAATTGGGTTATGACAAAAGTTTAATTGAATTTATAGAGGGTTTGATTGCAAGAAAAATTACTTTTTAACTAAATTTGGGCTTAAATTGGAAGAAATTAAAGTTTTAGGGTCAAATTACAATTTTTGAGAGTTGATTTGGTCAGATTAGGGGCTTAATTGCATAAATATTGAAGTTTGATGGCCAATGAGGGACTTAATTGAATAAATCCAAAACCAATGACCAAACTGAAAAGGGCGCGGAAATATGGGGTTCGAATTGAAGTTCGTCAGGGGTGAAATTAAACAAAATTGAAAGCTTGAGGTCAATCAGGGGTGTAATTAGAGATAAATCACAAATTAAAGGACTAAACTGTAATTGACAGAAATTTACTATTCATCATCTTCTTAAGAGAGGCTGCCCAAGGGGCCTCCTTCCCAAGGCATTTGATGCCTCGTTTCTTCCCAATTCATCATTGCTTCTTTGAATCAGTGGTTGAAGTGTTTTCAGGTCGAACCAAGGGCTCAAATTTGTCACTAGAAGAGACGAAGTGTTCCTCTTACATAACCTATAAATAGATGTGATTTTCATGCTTCAACGAGGGACAAATTTGGGTCCAAAGACAGCCAAAAAACAGCCTCCCTAACCCGGTTCTTGCTGCCAGCAGAACCTGCCTCTCTCTCTCTCTCTCTCTCTCTCTCTCTCTCTCTCTCCATCGCGGCGTTCAGTCGCCAACATCGTCGCCACCGGCTTGAAAACTCCATCTCCATCACAAGCAACCGCCCGAACACCTTATATAGTGAGAGCGCTGCTGAGCTTCTCTCCTCTGCAACTTTTCTTCTTCCTTCACCAGCAACCGACACCGGCCACCATTCCTTCCACCGAGGCCCGCTGAGCCACCGACAGAGCCTCCTCGTCGCAGCCAAGCTTCCATCGCAGGTCAGCCTCCTTCCCCTTCCCTTTCTTCTTCTTCTTCTTCCTCGGTGGTCTCCACTGTTCACGTTACGTGAAGAATGGAGAGTAATCCACTGTTCATTTTTTTAAAAAAAATAAAATTCCAAAAATCTTTTCTAAAAAATTGGTTTTTTCTCGTGTATTTTTTTATCTATTTTGTGTAATATTGTTTTGTATTTTTATACTGTAAAGATACAAATCCGGTATTAAAATATATGGTTTTCGTCAAAACATTGCAAAAAAAATTATAAAACCAAAAAAATATTTTTTGTTTTCATGCATACGGCTAAGTCTCTCAAAAATAATAAAAAAAAATCAACACATCGTATTTTCCTATAACAACAAAAAATCATAGTCTTTTTTTACGTATAAAACAAAAACATTCAAAAAAGGATTTAGCATGCACTTTGGTTTTAATAACAAGTTTGTTAGAGCCATGAGAACTTGGCCAATATTTCAAAAATTCTAAAAATATATTTTTGTCTTCTTTAGTATCTGGGATTACGAATTTATACGTAAAACATATTCCTGATATTAAAAATATTTTTTTTGGTATAGATGTTAAAACAGTTAGGATTTTACTCGATAAGATAAGGACCTCCTTACCGAGGAGGATTTTTCTTGAACCATAGACGGACCAACAACTAGAAATACAATAACACCTTAGCTTTTTATCAAATAATCAAACAATGCAGCTTACCTCAGGTAAGGCGTATTTGGGGAGCTAATACCTTCTCTTTACGCAACCAGTCCCCGTACCCGATCTCTGAGACCAGTTAGGGTTCCTAGTGACCAAAATACTAGGTGGCGACTCCCATTCTATTTTTCACTGATAAAAGACAAGAATTTCTTGTCTCACTATAAATAAAGATAGATATCATACACTTTACTTAGATGAAGTGGAGCATATTCGCCGCGACGCCGCACACGTGCGACAAAATGAGACTCCACTGGGGACTTTGTGGACTTAGCTTTGTTTTTGTCTGATTTGTTTGTGTTTTCATGTGTTTATTGTTAATATGCCTTTCATGTTGTTATCTACTTATATGCTTTAAATATTTTACACCTACTGTTCATGTATTGTATACAACTGTCTCATGCATCACATACTTTGATTTTTGAGAAGCACACACAAGCTTTAAGTTAGGTGGGGTATTAACGATTTGCCCTATGACTATTGGTCAGGGTTCAGATGCGTGAAACACCCAACTCATATCTGAGTACCTGCTTGGTAATGGTGGGCATACGTGCCTTAACTATTCCTTACAACGCCTCCATATTGTCTTCACGAAGAACGTCACTGGCAGATATGAGACCCCTTCAAAACCAGATAGAAAACCTACCTGTCCTCACTTAATAAATAGAGCTTGTCCTTAGGATATGTATCTTATGTTCATTTGCATCATGATTAATAATGTTAAATTCATCAATCCAGGTTTTTTGAGCTAAAATCATGACTAAGTACCTATCTTTCCAAGAGTTTGGGCAAGAATCTGAGTTAACTTAGGTAACTGAAGGAAAATGTCCAAGAATCGATGCTAGTGGGTTACCTTGTATTACCAAGATAAATCACATGGTAAATGACTTGGGGAAGTTATTGTCTATCATGGAATATGTTGATCAGACTCTTTTTGAAAGGCGATATAGGAGAATTGCACAACTAATGAGGTTGCCCGTACAAGCAGCAATTTGGAGGAATACGAGAGGATTCTAGATTTTCCAAACAATAGCCACAAGATCTACCTTAAGCGAAGAATTGAAGACACAGCTTCAGAGGTAGTCAGTTTGTTAGGCTAGGGAAAGATCAACCAATGTAGAGTCGTCGAAGGGGGTTTTAAATGGAAGGTCATTGAAGCCCGAATGAAGAAAAATTCTGAAAAAGGCAAATTGGGAGATGAACGATACAGGTTGGTGGCCTTCGCCATTTTTGGACTAGTATTGTTCCCTTCCGAAATTGGAGTCATTAGTTTAGAAGCAGCAAGTGTCTTCATAGAATACGAGCGCGACAGGATCAATCCCTCTTCAGCCATTTTGGGAGAAACCATGTTATCACTCAACCACTGCAGAACGCATGTAAAAGGAGCCATGAGGTGTTGCATCCCTATGTTGTATTTATGGATTATCAGTCATATCGAAACACCAAGGGACATCTTTAACAACTTTTGGTGGTTTGACCTGCGACCGTTAAAGGTTACCATAAACGAGACTTGGAAGAACTAGGATGAGATAACATGGATAGATAAATATGCAGCATTGCCAATGAGCAACTTCAAATGGAAAGCACCATGGATGAACAATGCTATCTGCACAATGAGCTGTGGAAGCAAGATATGGGTTCCCTTGATTGGTGTAACTAGGTACATCAGTTACGCGCCCGCCCTTGTAACAAGGCAGTTGGGTGGAATGTAGTACGCACCAAAAACTCTGGGTTTAGCTGATTTCATTGGTTTATTCAAGCACCAACCATTCCTCGAAGAGATGGAGCTTATCCAACAAGATTGGGAAAGACCCCTGATGGTAAAAAAGGAAGAAGGGAGCAATTTTAAAACATCATTCAGCCAGAATTATGCAGTTTAGAGGAATGAAGAGCTTTCTGAAGTGAAGGATTTCTCAACACAAAAACATCCAGGATCAGCGACAGAGCAACCAAAAAAGAAAAGGACTAATAATGAGGAAGAGTTAAGAAAGCAACTAGAACGATGTATAATTGATCTCAGCAAAAGTAAAGGGCAGCAACAACTATTAGAAAGTCAGTCAGAGGAAGAAAATACGATGAGAGTTTACTTGAACCAGCGGTTGGAAAAACAGGATAAGCAGTTAACGTCTTTAAAGGAATGGCAGAAAAGGATCGAGGTAGCTGAAGAAATAGCAAAAGGGGTCCAGGCTGAGTTAAGGAATCGAATGACTGAATATGATGAGCTGGTTAAGAAGAATGGGCTCACAGAAAAAGAGTTGGCAAAAGTTACGAGATCAACAAAAGGCAAGATGAATGTTGATAAAAAGGTGATGGATTCCTTGAAAAAAGGAAGGAGCATTCTTTTAAAGAAACTAGAAGTTGAAAAAGAGAAGAATCGGCTAGCCCAGCTCGACATAGAAGAGGAAAGAAGGATCAGAGCTCAATATATGATGCAACTGGAGGAAAAGAGAAGTGCAAGAAAGGCCGCTGAGTCTGATATGAGAGATTACCAGAAGAGAGTCGAGTCTTCGAAAGGAAGGATGATGGCATTACAATCTGAGATCAAGATACGAGAAGAAGAGTTGAGGGAGTTGAGAAGCCATTACTTTGAGATGGAAGAAGAGCTGAGTAAGGCTAAACAAGAGCGTCAAGAATGTCAAGACTACATAGACAGCTTTACTGTTCAAATCAACTCCAAAATAGCCGAGCTGGATATCGAAAAGGAAGAACTGCAGAGGGTAAGGGATAAGTTGGCACGGTCGGAGGATATGGTTCGAGTGTTGGAAAGAAGTAATAAAGCCTTAGGAGCCAACAACGAAGTGATAATCGCAGATAACACCGTGTTCCATGATAAGATAAGGCATATGACAAAGCAGGTCGAGCAAATAGCCCGCTATGCAGAAAGGTTACAACAACAAGCCACCAAGTTGGAAATGATGCTTTAAAGTATCGAGAATACATAGGGGTCATCACCTCTTTTATTGGGGACTTAGCTAATAGAGGAAATGCCTTTTAAGGGTAGCGATGTATAAAGCCCTTTTCTGTTATCATTTTGTATGAGCGACTTCTATTTATAAGAAGGCCATGACCTATTTTTCTTTTTAATGTGTTTTAGTAAGCTACTATGATAAGAACTTGGCAAACCCTCCTTTATAGTAATAAGGTCGACTCGGAACTCTTGCCTAAAGGATTACAAAAGTCATGAATCAGCTCTAAAAAACTTTTCACATCATGTGCACCATATTTTTCATCACGCATTTTGTTTTTAATTTATCATATGCATTCCAGATCGTGAAACATAGGTCCCACATCCAAAGTCCACCACACCCGGTCCAGATTGAGGATGGAGAACGAAGAAAGAGCTCACTTAGAGTCACATTATCAAACCGAGTTGGAATCCATAAAAAACGAAGTTGCTCAGCTGACCGACCTACTCGAGCAACTTTTAAGAGCTAAGAATGGGGAGGGAACATCAGCACAACCATCTGAAGGAGCGCCAGCAGCTCACATCCCTCAAGCATCTCAAAACCAGGGGGCAAACTCGGCCAATGAATAACATTTTATGCCTATCACCCCTATCCAGCCAACTCATACTCTGATCAATGTGGACTTGACAGCGGAGGGAACCCCAAATAATAGATCTCCCAGTTTGATGGACCAGGACAAACTGTTTGCTTTAGAAGAAAGATTAAGGGTAGTTGAGGGTAATGACTGGTTTGACCCTATGCGAGCAGCCGAAGTATGTTTGGTACCAAACATCGTGGTGCCAAAGGATTTTAAGATACCAGATTTCATTAAGTACACCGGTTTGGAATGCCCAAACACTTACCTTCGATCCTACTACAGCAAAATGGCAGAAGTAATCCGTGATGATAAATTGCTAATCTATTTCTTTTAAGATAGCCTTGCAGGATCTTTTTTGAGCTGGTACATGAGGTTAGACAGTGTTAGGATCAGGAGTTGGAGAGATTTGGTGGAGGCGTTCCTTAAGCAGTACAAGTTTAACCTGGAAATCGCTCCGGATCGAACAAGTCTAATGTCAATGGAAAAAAGAAGCCAAAAGTCGGTAAGGGCCTATGCACAAAGGTGGAGGGATGAGGCAATGCATATGCAACCCCTTTTAATCGAAACAGAGATGGTGACCTTGTTTGCCAATACCTTCAAGGCACCTTATTATAAGCATTTGATGGGTAGCTCATCTCAGCATTTCTACGATGCGGTACGCATAGCTGAAAGGATAGAGCAAGGGATTAAAGCTGGGCGCATAGCTGAGCCGTTAGAGAAAAAGGTTTTATTGGAAAAAAAATGGAAGGTGACGTTAACAACTTGGAAGGTGGGTACAAGGCAAGAGAGTGGATTCACATAACCCACAAGTACCTACCTCTCATGTTGCACACGTGAACTTTAGCAAACCTTTTTCCCCTCATCGAACAAATAACCAGTCAAACAACCAAAGACCAAATACAAGATACACTTCAGAACAACTGCCGCCATTACCCATGGCTTTGAAGGACATGTATGCCAAACTGTTGAGCATTGGACAAATAGCTCTTATCCCCACATTACCACTACAACCACCTTTCCCTATCTGGTACAAGCCCGAGTTGACTTGCGAGTACCATGCTGGTATTCCAGGGCATGGTCTTGAAACGTGCTACGCTTTCAAGAAAAGATTGTTAGAGCTCATCAAGATAGGATGGGTGTCATTTGAAGACACACCCAACATCAATTCAAATCCCTCGCATAGTCATGACGCAAGTAATAGTGGATAAAGGATTGGAAAACCTTGGTAAAAAATTGTCAATGATGAATGTAAACACCATGGAAGAAGGTGAGATCGAAGGAGATGACAAGAAAACACAGGTAGGGAATGAGAAGGAAGCACTACCACAAATGATTGTCCACACATTAGAAGAAGTCTCCGCCAAGAACTTTGTGCGCAAGTTAGCTCAGGGTGAGAAGTTTCAAAACGGGGTGACCAAATAAGCTCTAGTAGTTTTCAAAATGTAAACCAACTTTGTTTGCCTTAGCATGCTTTTGTCATTGCTTTTATTTGCTTTTATTTTCTCTAGCTGACAATCAAGGCTCATGATGTCAGCTAGATTTTGTGTTGTCTTTGAGCCCACCTTTTCTTTAAATAAATGATGAGATTATGCATTTTTAAAGAAGGTTGAGTGGTTACAAGGAAGGTATCATAAAACGGTCAAAGGTGAAATTTAAGAAAAGCTAACTCTGAAGTACAACCCTACCTCTAGATAGCATAATGAATTGATAAATGGTTAAGTGGTCACTCTATAATCACCTGTAAATTTCTTTCAAGATAAAAACAGAGTTTATCAATCCTAACAATGTGGATTTTGAAATGAGAAAAATTCATTATCCCTTCACTCTCTAAAGAGTTTATCGTTGGTGGTCCCGTTTGAGCTGGAATGAATTTTTTCTTTACAAAAACCCGGACTAGGATCACACCTCACACTGGGGGCAATAAAAGATATTTCATAAAAAGTTTTACGTGATTTTAAAACGGGATGAGAGCCCGTAGATTTGAAAAAAATAAGTTAAAGCATTTGACAAAAGCATGACAAAGAATGCAATGACAAGTCATACATTTTGGAAAAAAAAAAGCTACTTGTAAAAAGTTGAAAACTTCTTCTCAAAGATATGATAGGTAAAAAGAGGAAACATGAGAAATGAATCCAGCATATGACTTCAAAAGCAAGCTCATGTTACAAGAGAGTTTCATGAAATAGAAGAAGATGATAGGACCTATGTTTCAAGACCAAATAAGAATGCATGCATGACATCTAATCATAAATCATTGCATGAATGTTTTTTGAATCGTTACAGGAGGAATCCTTAATGTAGTGGCTATGCACTTAATCAGTCACATTATATTGAGAAAATGCTCAATAAGTTTAAGCATCTCAGTATAAAGGAGGCTAATACCCTATTTGACTCTAGCATGAAGTTAAATGATTATTGTGATAAAGCGGTAGCACAACTAGAATATGTTAGTGCCATTGGAAGTCTTATGTATGTTATGCATTGTACAAGACCAGATATAGCTTTTGCTATATGCAAGTTATCAAGATATACAAGCAAGTCGAATACAGATCATTAGAAGGCTATTGCAAGAGTCTTTGTTACCTAAAAAGAATGATCGATTTATGTTTGTTTTATTCTGATTTTCCAGCTGTGATGGAAGGATATAGTGATGCAAGTTGGATGACTAGTTCAAGTGATAATAAGTCCACATCATGATGGATTTTCTCACTTGGAGGAGGTGCAATATATTGGGCATCTAAGAAACAAACATGCATCTCTCATTCTACCATGAAATCATAATTTATTGCTATAGTTCCTGCAGGTAAAAAAGCAAAATGGCTAAGAAATATGTTGCTTGATATTAAGTTATGGCCACAACCTATGTCAGTTATTTCTTTATATTACGATAGTGAAGCAACTATGTCTCGAGCTTATAGTAACATTTACAATGGTAAATCAAGACATATAAGCATTCAACATGGATATATTCGAGAGTTTATTACAAATGGTGTAATTACCATTGTCTATGTGAAGTCTATAAATAATTTAACGGATCTACTCACCAAAGGACTATCTAGAGACATGATACAAAAAAACAACTAATGGAATGAGGTTGAAACTCATTATTAAAGATACTAGTAATAGGAACCCAACTTCGGATTACCAAGAAGCTTATCTCTTAATTTAATGGGTAATAACAAGTTACTGTTTTGTATCTGTTGGACACTGATAATTAATTTGAGTCCCTATTATGATAGTATTCAGTGTGTTCCATTACGAAAAGTAGGATGAGCGTGGGCTCTTAATAGAATTTAAAGTTCATGTCTAATGTAATAGAGACATGTATAATTCCACCTATATGAATATAAAAGTGGTGTCGTTTTTTACAAGAGTTAGGGTTTTCTCTTGTAAATGTTCAAAAAAAAATTATGATTTTAGCTCATGGCCATAATAGTGCCAAACAATTGTAAATATCTTTAAGAGTTTGGATAGTATTATGTGTGTAGTATCTTTTATTCTACAACAAAAATTTTGGTTTAATCCGCGGACACCAATAACTTTAGTAGGATTCAAGTTCTAACACTAATTGAAGGTTTAAATTGTAAAATACCTTCTTGTAAGCATAATTCTATCAAGTGAAAAGATATTCATTACAAACTAGTGGGGGATAGTTGGTGTAGTTTGTAAATGAATAAAAAAAAGATGTTTATCCCTTATTGGAAAGAAATACTCCCTCCTAATGTTTCTAAGTGTGGGTTTCTATTGTGTAGTAAATTAAGTCATGGCAAACAAACTCTTCTATTTGGCTTTCTAATGTTATTATATGGATATTTATAATATGAAAAGATAGCATTTGAAACTTGGAACTTAATATAAACAGTTATACTGTTTCATGAATAGTCATACTGTTTGATGAACAATCATATTGTTTGATGAACAACCATAGTGTTTCATCAACAATCATGTTGTTTGATGAACAGTCATATTGTTTCATCGTTATGTTTCAAGTCTATAAAAGCATATTACTGTACAGAAAAGAAATACAATAAAAAAAACATACATTCTTTTCTTGGTCTTATCTTCTCATTCTTTTAGAGGTTTAGAGGGCTTAGTTGTATCATGGAGGTGCTGTCTTTGTGTGGGACAAATAAATACCTTAAAGATAGTGTTTTCACGCCTCTAAGCCAACTCTATATTTGTTTCCACTCTAAATATTCCTAACATATGGTTCCTTTAGAACCAGCGGAATTCAAGAATATGGAATGGAAGCATGGCTGGTGTGCAATCTGTGGTACAGCAGGGGCTGGAGTTTTGGCATAACACTCAGTTAATGTGCAAGGACAAAGTCAGAAATGGGATAAGGCTCCTGTAGGATTTCTGAAATGTAACATTGATGCAGACATTCTTGATCAAGGCGTTGCCATGGGTGCTGGTTTTGTAATCAGGAATAATGAGGGAGCTGTGGTTTATTGTGGGTGCTGGAAGATTAGAGGTTCTTTTTCACCAACATTGGCTGAAGCACTGTGTGTCTAAAGAATGTGCTGCAGTTCAAGATTTCTCAGGGGCTGTCAAATGTTCGTATTGAGTCAGATGCAAAAATTGTTGTGGATGGAATAAATGATATTGGTATTAACGATTTTGAGATGGGTATGATATTTGAAGATTGCAGAGAGTCAATTAATCAAGGGAATAATTTTGATTTGTATCATGTAAGAAGAAGTGCTAGTGCTAATGCTACATTGTCTATCAAAAAAAAAAAAAATTTGTAGAAATCAAAACCATGCGTTTATATGATGTAATGATATTGCGCGCGCTGTTTAATGAAAGTTAATTTCTTTTTTTTTTTTTGAAAAAAAAGAAAAAAGAAACGGCAAGCTAACCGAAGCGATGGCCCGATCTAGCTTTAGAAATAACGATACCATACGACTACATGGGAGATAGGTATTGTAGCTGAGGACATGGATAGTTAGGCAGATAATAAATAATAGTTAATGGCTTAATTAAATAAGAGTTAAAGATTTAATTAAATAAGAGCGAGAGCGGAAGCGTCGATTGGGGATGGTGATTTTCTGAGTGCGTGAAAGTGAAAAAAACTGAAGAAAACCACTACTTGTTTCCTTTCTCCACCACCGCATCTAAAACGGACACATAACACACACAGCCTGCCTACCTCTTCCTCTGCTCTTTCCTCCCTCCCTCCCTCCCTCCCTTAATTAATATTATTGAACCGAGTCAATGCTAGATCTCCTCCCCTCCTACTAATTGCAGTCCATTCTCTATTGGCGGTTGTTAATTTCCTCTTCTTGACTATTCAAAAGCGAAATCGCCTCGTCTTTTTCCTTGCTGTTTCCTCTTTTTGGTCTTTCCATCCTCTCCTCTCCTCTCCTCTCCTCTCCTCTCCTGTTATTCTCGTTTTGAGAATTGGGAGATCTGTTTATTAGAATTTCAAAATCTCGAAATTAATTGAGAAAAAAATAAAATAATGGAGAGCGAGAACAAGAAGTCGGCCGTGTCGGATGTGGGAGCCTGGGCAATCAACATCATCAGCTCAGTCGGTATTATCATGGCCAATAAGCAGCTCATGTCTGCCAACGGTTATGCTTTCGGCTTTGGTATTATTATAATTATCTCTATCTCTAGATCTCATCATTCAATATCACAGTGATAATCAATAATTGATTGGATTCATCTGTTGAATCAATAAGTAATCGTTTTCTTTGCATTGCAGCCACAACCCTAACGGGCTTCCACTTTACTGTAACGGCTCTTGTCGGCCTCGTTTCAAATGCTACTGGTCTCTCTGTATCAAAGCACGTCCCTATGTGGGAGCTCCTCTGGTTCTCCGTTGTTGCCAATGTCTCCATCACTGGCATGAACTTGAGTCTCATGCTTAACTCTGTCGGATTCTACCAAGTATGTTACTTAATTAACTGAATTTTATTTTTATTGTTATTCTCAACCCAACAACTAATCAGATCTGCTTGATTTTTTGCATTCATCTTTTTATTTAACACTCTAGAGCCTCGCATATTCACACATCTACCATTACTAGTATATTTATCTTTTTTCACCATTGCTAAATTAATCAATTAATTGGTGCATGGTTCAGATTTCTAAGCTCAGCATGATCCCAGTGGTTTGCATAATGGAGTGGATCCTTCACAGTAAACAATACTCCAAGGAAGTCAAGCTATCTGTTCTTGTTGTGGTCATAGGTGTTGGTGTTTGCACTGTCACTGATGTCAAAGTTAATGCCAAAGGTTTTATATGCGCCTGTTTAGCTGTTTTGTCTACCTCTTTGCAACAGATTGTGAGTATTTTTTTAGCATTCCCTTCGCTTTATTATTAAATACCTTGATTCCTTTTTCCCTATAACTCCCATCCTATTCTTCATGCACTCTCTTTTAAAAGCACAAATTCATGACATTTGAACTTCGATGTTTTTTAGATCATGTAAATGATTTTGATTTAGCCTACAACTAGATGCTTCTTGTGGGAAATGAATTCCTGGAATGCACTAGCCTGTGAGATAGAGGTCAAGGATTCTAATGATTAGTAAATAGGGAATCAAAACCTTTTAATTTGTAGATATGTTTAACGTATTGGCTTCAGTTATGATAAAGTGAGAGAGAGGAGCAGGCACATTCTCATGAACAAATATGCATGGGTTGTCTCTAATGCACTGTGGGCTAACAGGAAGAGCTTCAACAAAGGTGGAAAAGTCTTTTTGCTTAAGGTTCTGAAAGAAAATACGCACGATTTGCAAGAGTCATAGCCTTCTATATTAACTGTTTTCAAGCCATGATACTGAGTGTACTGATACTGAATGAAGGTGTGGAATGTAGTCTGATGAGCACGATATCAAAGCACATTGTCCCATAATACAGTGTTACATCTTGATAATGTTTGTGGAACAAATTTTTATTCATTTCATTTTTCTTTGCGGAACAGACTATTGGTTCCTTGCAGAAGAAGTACTCAATTGGATCTTTTGAGCTGCTGAGCAGGACCGCACCAATTCAAGCCGCCTCCCTCCTTATTCTTGGTCCATTCATTGATTACTACCTTAATGGAAAATTCATCACAAACTATAAGTTATCTTCTGGTGCCATTGTAAGCTCATTCTTTATTCCATCCCTATTCTAGTCAATGGATTTCTTTGTGTTTCACAGCATCATTTGTACTCTGGAACAACCCTTGCCAACTTTTTTAAGCTAATAAGCAGTTTGAATTTTTGCAGTTGTTTATAATTCTTTCATGCTCCCTAGCTGTGTTCTGCAATGTGAGCCAGTACCTCTGCATTGGAAGATTCTCAGCTACATCCTTCCAGGTTTTAGGTCACATGAAAACAATCTGCGTTCTCACACTGGGGTGGCTCCTTTTTGACTCTGAGTTGACTTTCAAGAACATTATGGGGATGTTTATTGCAGTTCTTGGTATGGTTGTTTATAGTTGGGCAGTGGAGGCTGAAAAGAGGTCGAATGCCAAGACTACATCATATACAAAGAACAGTTTGACAGAAGAGGAAATCAGACTTCTGAAGGAGGGAGTGGAAAGCATGCCTCTGAAGGATGTGGAACTTGCAGAGTCCAAGGAGTAGGCCTGCTTGCAATTGGCTGGGAATATAGGTGTTTTTATTTGTTTCACTTCAGCATGGTTGGCATCTTTGCCTCATTTATGGCATTGCAAGACCGGTCTCCATCAGCTGACCACCCTCACACATAATCTTAGAAATTGTGTTCTGTCTCTGTAAACCATATGTTCTTTTATTAATCATTGCTTTTCATTTAAATTATTTTTTTGTATGTGGAAAGAGATTAGCAGTGGAACCAAGATGTGATGAACTGTAAACTTCATATATACTAGTAAAAGAGCTCTTGGTAAGCAATAGAATTATGTCTTCCGATATAAACCATTTATGTTTTTGCCGGATGTGGTGTCTGGTTGTTCTTTGCCAGAGCTTGAACGAAAGATTGCGACGTAGAAAGTAAAAATATCGTGTCAAACTTGCGTGGATGTATTTACCTATTTGGAGCTCATTCCAGATATTTCATTATCATGTATTACCATTAATGGAGGTGATGTTTTTGTCCTTTCCTTCCCATCCTAAACAGCATTTGGATGGATGGAGTTCCAAAATCCCTGTACTGTGACCAATAATCATTAGCGTCCTTGTTGCGTTGCTAGAGTGCTCAGGAATGCATGGATCTGCAACCAAATCCACAGTCATGATTCTCATGAAGTGGTTTGAATCGGTTATCTTAAGTGACTCGGACGTCGGTTATCTTCTTTGCTTTGTATGTGTGCATCTTTCCGGAGGGGCATCGTAAATTCTCCTGGTACTTGTTGCTGGATTGTATTCTCAGGCGCAGCTACTTTCCGTTGGTTTGCAAGTGAAAGTGTAGGATACTCAAAGTGCACAGAAGTGAAGTCCTGAAATGTTTTGTGAAACTGTGATCATGAAGTCACCTTAAAAATAAAAGACGGTTTTGGTGTGGCTTCCGCTTTGCGTCTTCCGGTCATGTTTCGTGCGGCACGCTTCTCTGTTCTAGTATCGGTACATGGGTCATATACTCATGTGCACATGTATGTATCTATCTTGCCCATGTGCACGATGGATAAGCATGTGATGGTAATGGATGATACATCAGCTTTAAGGAATGAAATTGCATGATCATAGCTGGCATGAAGTCCGGGGCCTTGTGGCATGGTTCCTGCTTTCATGGGAAATCATGTGAAAAGGGTATCCTTGGTTGCTTTCGCTGATTGTACAATGTAGTGTTGCGCAATCAAACTGTGATTGATTAGTATTTTAGTATATAAAAATAAATATAAAAGTATTTATTGAAGGGATAGAAATAAAAATAAAAAATAAAGGATGTAAATGTGTTTGTCAAAGGGATGAAGACGAAAACAGTATTAGAATGCTTTTCTTTTAAAACAAAAGGTAAATACATCTTCTATTTCTATTATTACAAAAAAATACTAATTGATTTACTGTGCCCCTGGACACACGTCCCTATTCATCGGAGTGGTGTTTCTATGATTTTATCCTTAGGGGAAAAAATGAATATGCTTGTAATTGGGGTACAATGGTGTTTTGCAGATAATGTATTGGTCATTTTAAAATTAATTGCGGATAACTTGACTCGAACATCTGTTTTTAGTACAGTTAAGTAATTATTTTGTCCTTGAGAGCAAAAATATAAAGCTTTTGTAGGGAGACTTTTCAGTCTTTTCTAAAAATCTTACACAGTTAAGTTATGTTTATACTCATAGGAGAAAAATAAAACAAACATGCAAGGAGGGCTTTCTATGTCTTTTCCTTTAAAAAACAATGAAATTTCAAATCTACCCTTAGAATCCAAAAAAAAAATTAAGGTTAGTTTCAAGGGTATCTTGGTCCTTTTCTTTTGGTTTTGTTGTTATTTTTTAGTCTGGTTAGGAGTTGTTTAGTAATTTTATGTTATTAAATATTATTTAAAAAAAGGTTTGACACATAATGGTCTTTGTGCCATTCATGTGGCGCGTGAAGTCCCTTATGTTTACCAAAAATCTACTTTCATGATTATATTAGAAGCGATGAGTTGTTCTCTTTCTAGTGATGTGACACGTGTTAACGTTGGAGGTTTTATTGGATTATTGTGAGTTTTGTTTTTTCTTCTCTCTTTTCTCTCTCATTCCCTAGAAATTCACACTTGTCCTTCAAAAAAAATAATTGTGTCATCTAGTTTGTGATTTGATTAATTTTAGCCTTCCTTTTATCATTGTTTACTTGGTTTTTGATACTTTTAAAAAAATCAATTTCATCCCTGAGCATTT
>Ga0325414_1004209_pt1 | contig 15039 bp, 10 predicted proteins | sample PopdelMetagenome_8_FD_206183 | JGI IMG/M metagenome (GOLD analysis project Ga0325414, IMG submission 206183) | Populus deltoides microbial communities from Bellville, Georgia, United States - Leaf-PdKOR-R3 | ecosystem: Host-associated > Plants > Phyllosphere > Phylloplane/Leaf | place: USA...
GAGTGGAGGTTGATGTTTCATTCAGTAAAGGTATGATACCTTTTTTTTCTTAACCAATCATAGTTCAAGTTCGAGACCACTATGAACTATAGCGTAGAGGCTGTTGTTTTCAATGTAGACCATACCTTCATTATGCATAATATTCCCTCTCAACTATATGTTCTCTTAGCTATTTAAAAAATAATTATTAACAAATACTGTAAAACATGTGGGGAACGTACTGTACCTTCTTCACATGTTTGTTTTTTCTGTTTTGGTTTTATTTTACTGTTTTCTCATTTATTTATTTTTTTTATTTTATTTTATTTTTTTGTTTATTTTTCTTTTTTTGTTTTTCCCCCATATTTTTTTTGTTTTTTCCCGATGATTTTTTGGGTTTTGCATTTTGTTTTTTCATTTTTTCCCAAGATTGTCTTCTTTTTTTTTTCAAAATTATGAATTTTTTTAAATATTGAACTGATTGAGAATTTAGTAATGTAATTTTTTCCTTTAAAACATTATGGATTACTACAATATTTCCATACATAGTTTTTTTTATGAATTGTTTTCTTTTTTTCTTTTAAAATGATCTTTGTCGATTTTTTTTTATATTGAGCTGGTTGAGAATTTTGCTTCGTAGATTTTTTCTTTAAAACACTGTGAATTGTTACAATATTTCCCCACATGATTTTTGTTTTGTTACAGTGTTTCCCCACATATTTGTTTTCAAAATTATCTTTGTCGAATTTTTTTTTTAATATTGAGCTGGTTGAGAATTTAGCTTTAATTTTCCTCACATGTGTTCTTTCCATTTTTTTTTATTTTTTTGTGTTTTTTTTTCAAAATTGTTTTTGTTGATTTTATTTTTTGAATATGGAGCTGGTTGAAAATTTAGCTTTGTAGTTTTTTTTTCTTTAAAACACCGTGGATTGCTACAATGTTTCCCCACATGTTTTTTTTATGATTTTTTTTCCAGAATTTTCTTTATCGATTTTATTTTTTTCATATTGAGCTGGTTGAGAATTTAACTTCGTAGTTTTTTTCTTTAAAACACTATGAATTGCTACAGTGTTTCCCCACATGCTTTTTTGTTTTTTTTTTATGATTTTTTTTCCAGAATTTTCTTTATCGATTTTTTTTTCATATTGAGCTGGTTGAGAATTTTTAGCTTCGTAGTTTTTTTTCTTTAAAACACTATGAATTGCTACAGTGTTTCCCCACATGCTTTTTTGTTTTTTTTTTATGATTTTTTTTCCAGAATTTTCTTTATCGATTTTTTTTTCATATTGAGCTGGTTGAGAATTTTTAGCTTCGTAGTTTTTTTCTTTAAAACACTATGAATTGCTACAGTGTTTCTCCACATGATTTTTTTATGATTTTTTTCAAAATTATCTTTATCGATTTTATTATTTTTAATATTGAGCTGGTTGAGAATTACAACTGTATGTTTCCTCATGAAACACTGTAGATTGTTACAGTGTTTTCCTGTATGTTTTTTTTTCCTTTCATTTTTTTTATGATTGTTCCAAAAAAAATTTTGTTGATTTTATTTTTTAAAATATTAAACTGGTTAAGAATTTAGTTTTGTAGTTTTTCCCTTGAAAACATTGTGAATTGCAACAGTTTTTCTTCATATAATTTTTTTTATATTTTTTCCACAAATCCACGACAATACACAAGTATGCCATAAGCCCGCAGCATTGCACGGGCATGGCATCTAGTCTATACTCTAAACCGTGTGGGGGGAAATATTGTGGAAATTCATGATATTTTTTCCATTTTGCCCTTGGAAAAACCACTTCTATTTGTGCCTTACAAAAATAGTTGTAAAATGGTTATTTTACTATATATAAATGTCAATGTATGATTGTTGGGGGGGTGTATATGGTTTTTCATAAACAATTTCGACTTATAAATACTAGATTGCCCTTGAAAAAAATGCCTGGTGTAATGAGATTTTTCAATTTTTGCATAGTGTAATTACTCAATTAACCTTAGACTTAAATTTTTTAAACTTTTGCTTTAGGGTTTTTATTTTTTGGTATTTTTGCACTTGTTTGTTTGTTGTTATCATATATGTTCTTGGGGTAATTTTAGCTTTTTAGACTCTTTTTTTATATATATAATGTTTAGAAGGGGTTATTTTGGTATTTCAATAGATAAAAAAACAAAAATTATAAACACGTACAAGTCATATATAGACGCACGAGGTGCCTATCATATTTTTCGGCACCTCACAGTTGTCAAAAAATACCGACAAAAATATTTTTCGATTCCTCACTACAAAGCTAATCATGTTACATGGCGTGTATGAGTCTATTCATGCTTGTGGTCCTGTTTTGATTTTTTCTTTTCTTCAATATCTTAAATGAAAAGAATAAAAATTCTCTTTTCACTTAGACAATATTTTGTTTTGGAAAAGAAAAAATAAATGATTGTGACTAAACAATTTTGTATTCAAATTGCACCTCCCATTTCAAAAAAACGAATTTTGTGCATAATGTTTTTTTTTTTTTTTTCATTTGGGGTTTAGGAAGGGTTATTTTGGTCTTTCAATAGATAAAAGGAAAAATTGTAAACATATGCAGGTCATATAGGCGCGCGAGGTGCTCGTCATGTCATATTCGTTCGGCACCTCACAGTTGCCAAAAATTAAATATTGTCCAATGAGTTTTTTGATTCCTCATTGCAAAGCCTAACCATGTTACATGGCATGTGTGAGTCTATTCATGCTAGTGGTCCTGATTTGGTTTTTTTCTTTTTTCTTTTTTCGTTGTAAAATTAAAATGAGTTGAGGAATCAAGTATCGTTTTAATTTTAATATAACTTATGATATTAAACGAACAAAAAAAATCCATTTTCTTAATAAAAAAAATAGGGGTAAGAAAAAAAACCGAACCACGAAAAAAAACTGATTAAACCGATTAGAATTTTGAAAAAACCATTCGGTTCGATTCGGTTTCGGTTTTATAAGCCTAAAACCAAAAAAACCGGAAAAAAAACCGAGCCAAACTGGAAAAAAACCAAACCAAACCCAAAAAAACCAAGCCAAACCGAAAAAAACTGAGCCAAACCGAAAAAAACCAAGACAAAACCAAGCTAAACCAGTTTGAATAAGTTTTTATTCTAAAAAAATCAAACCGAACTGAACCAAAACCGGTCGGTTTGAATCGGTTTCGGTTTTTTTTTTAAATTCAGTTTGAATGCTTTTTTTTAATAAAAACTGAACCGAATAAAAAATAATTATCTCTAAAAAAAGATTTAAATTAAATATTCTTTATTTGGTAATATCCTAACATTATAGATAGGACTAATACTCTAAAAAAAATATCTCAAGTGAAAAGAATAAAAATCCTCTCTTTACTTAGTCAATGTGTTTTTCGTTAAAGAGAAAAAATATTGGTTGATTTTGTTTTTCGTTGAAAATGATTGCGACTAAACAATTTTGTGTTCAAATTACACCTCCCATTTCAAAACACGAATTCTGTAAATGTTGATTGATCTAGATTCTAGAATGTGAACTGTACATGTTTAACATTGTTCATCATTTAAATTAATTAAACAATAATCATGTTCTTTTTTCCCATAATATCCTTTCGCTGATATTCCAAGCATTTAATTCAACAATTTTCTTAATAGTAAGTAAAGGGATTTAATTTGGTTATAAAATAAGTTTATATTATTATAACTTATCCAATTTTTTTTTAATTAAATTCCTTAATCAACATCCATGACAATATATCGAATGTTACAAAAAAAAAAAAAAAAAAAAAGAATATGTACCAATGGATTCCTTTGACTCATTGGTACTTTATCAAGAGATCATGGGTTAAGTTCTTCGCAAAAACAGAAAATTAAATTTATTTACATCTTATGTTAAGAGGTGTTAAAGTAAACCCTTATATATATTTATTGTTAATATTGTCAAATTAATTAATTCTTTTTTCACGATGGATATTAATTAAGTCCAATTCTTTTTCTTTCTATTATTAATAATTAATTATCATTACATGTTATTATGTCAGAAAATTATCTCAATCTAATAATTTAATTTATTAGGCAAGGTCTCAAGATATGATTAATATTATTCTCTAACACATCCCTTCAAGTGAAAGCTTTTTTTTTAGTTTAAAACTTATACAGACTCACGCTACGTTAAATTTAATTTTTATCAAATAAACGTGAATAGTAAGATTTGAACTCGTGACCTTTTGGTTATTAAGGTTTTAATACCATATTAAAAGAATCATTTCAATCCAATAGTTTAAACGATTATGTAAGATCCTAAAATATAATTTATATTATTCTCTAATATAATATAATATGGATCAGCTTACCAAATACAAACAAGTAATAGGATTTGTCGAAAAACCTAAAGTTATATGGTTTGTACCATATTTATTTGTGTTGGCAAGGAATTCCTTATAATTCTGGGTGTTATATGGAACCATGGAAACAACAAATGAGGCTTCTTCTTCTTCTTTTCCTTAATTTTTGTTGGCTGCCATCGAGAGGTTGTCGATAGTTTGAGGTTGTTAATTAAATGTATCATGACAAGACCACTTTTACTAACTAAACAAACTAAACACTCAGAGGATCATCAACTATCCAAACCAAAACCAAATAAAGAAATGAGTTAGGACACGCAAGTTGCCATCCTAGGTGCTAGCCCCATGAATAAGAAGCTTTAATGTCTCTGTTAGTTTAGCCTGTCCTATACATAAAATACCAAAGAAGCTATTAATGCTGCCCCCCAAAGAGATGAGTCGGGCACTTGACTAGTTTCCTAGAGACAAGGATCTGAAACTAATCGGTGCATGCCTGCTAACGTGGCCTTGCTATGTATCACTTAGAGCTGCCTTTTTTCCCATTTTTGGATAAAATTAACACATCTCTATCTTCTTTTAGAATGAGAACACAATACATGAAAGTTTTGGGAGAATCTGAATCCCCACTAGTCCTTATTCTTCGTGGATTAGCTTGCCCAGCAATACAACAACTCAAGCCATATAGCAATGGCGACAAGGTCAGTCTATGGTAAATACCGGTAGCTAACTAGTGCTATCAAGGCTACTTTGCTGATGCCAGATGACAAGATGCCAGGAAGATCAGCTGCCACTAACATTATATAGCCCTCACAAGACACGTGGATAGAAAACCTCTTTGAATTGTCTATAATATTTAGTCAAAATTAACTTTTCCATGCCTGGCGCAAAACCCACTTATTGGTTATTAATCTATATGTATGCATTATACCTTCTTTAGACCATGGCATTAACACATAATTAAGCCTGCCTTGCAATGAAGAAATTCTTTCGTTTTATCATTAATTTTTCTTGAGCTCAAACCCAATTTGTCTATACCCCCACTACATTATTAATATGGCAATGAGCAAATCAAGTTCATCACGGCGCCGAAATGAGTCCACTCCAATTCTATAAATACCTCAAAGAAATCCCACTTCTCTCTTCACACACTACAACCACACAACATCTTCTATCTCACAATTTGTCTCTCATATCCCCATAATATACACGTTCTTTTTATTGATATATATCAATCAAATTAATTAGCGTCACCTTCACCCACTACCAACACCAACAGGACTAACACTAGAAATAAAATTCCCATCTTTTTACCTCTCCCATCCTCTCCTTACCCAAAAAAGAAAAAAAGAAAATGATGAACTGCTTGCAGAGTTGGCCAGAACCTGTGGTTCGAGTCCAATCTTTAGCCGCAAGTGGTATCCAGGCAATCCCAGAGCGTTATGTCAAGCCACCTTCTCACAGACCGTTATCAAACAGTGATTTCTCACTACCTCAGGAGGTCAACATTCCTGTTATTGATTTCCAAAACGTTTTCTCTAACGACCAACGCCTCCGCGAAGAGGCCCTCCGTTGTATCTACAGAGCCTGTAGTGAATGGGGCTTCTTTCAAGTAGTGAACCATGGTGTGAGCCACGAACTGATGAAGGGGGTTCGTGAGATTTGGCGCGAGTTCTTTAACCTGCCAGTAGAAGTGAAGCAAGAGTATGCTAACAGTCCTGCTACGTATGAGGGGTATGGTAGCCGGTTGGGCGTGGAGAAAGGAGCAAGTCTTGATTGGAGTGATTATTTCTTCCTTCATTACATGCCTGTTGCTCTCAGAAACCAAAACAAGTGGCCTGCAACCCCAGCTTCTTGCCGGTATGCATGCATCTTCAATTCTCTTAGCAGCCCTATGTTATAGTATTCCTTCGTGTGTTTGACTGTTTCTCCTTTGTCTGTTATACTATATACGAGTACTTTTCTTCCATTTAATTAACACTGAACTTTCTTATTTTCTTCAAATGGCCATTGGAAATTGTCTTTCTTGCTACTTTCCTCCTTATTAGTCGTCTACCAAAGTTGGCACGGTAAAATATATCCAATTAGTTGCAGAACTGTAGAAGAAAAGGAGGTTTGGCAGCTGGATCTTTATCATAGAATTGCTTTACAAGTACAGCCAATAGTACCATCCTTTACACGAGGAGATAATATGATGAATATATAATTACCTAGTTGACCGTCCAAGAATATATGTTGGATGGGCGCCTTTATTTTATAGAATTTGGTTATTTGTTTGAGGTAATTTAATTTACCTACAGACTCCAGCTGATAATTCCCTTTTGATTGCTGGTGGGTAAAGGTTCTCTATTGAAAAAAGAAAAGAAAAGGAAAAGGCATGAAAAGGGCAAGGGAGAGATGGAGTTTGATGAATCTCTGATACTGCAATTATTTCATGAAGTCTTGCACAAATGATTAGTCACAGATGTGATGGTTCTAATTAATTTAACAGCTGCTAATTAAGACGTAAATTAACTATTTTACAACCTTTTTTTGCAGGGAATTGGTAGCTGAGTACGGCCGCGAGGTGGTTAAACTTGGTGGAAAGCTGATGAAGGCATTCTCTATGAACCTTGGCCTGGAAGAGGACTTCCTCCTTGATGCTTTTGGCGGAGAGGAAAATGTCGGTGCATGTTTAAGGGTTAATTACTATCCAAAGTGTCCACAACCAGACCTCACACTAGGCCTCTCGCCGCACTCCGACCCTGGTGGAATGACCATTCTCCTGCCTGATGAAAACGTGGCTGGACTGCAAGTCCGTAGAAAGGACAGTTGGGTCACCGTTAAGCCAGCACCAAACGCCTTTATTATAAACATAGGGGATCAAATCCAGGTAACACTAATTAAGATAGCTCTTTTCCATTTTAAATATATATTGCTTAATTAACTTCACTTTATTTTCATAATCATATTGGTACTGATAAAAAAGTATTGATTTGTACAGGTACTGAGCAATGCCATCTACCAGAGCGTGGAGCACAGGGTGATTGTGAATTCTAATAAAGATAGAGTCTCTCTTGCCTTCTTCTATAACCCCAAGAGTGACTTGCTCATTGAACCATCCAAGGAACTCGTCACCGTCGACCGGCCGGCCCTCTACCCACCGATGACATTCGATGAATACAGACTTTACATTAGGACAAAGGGTCCCTGCGGCAAGAAACAAGTTGAATCCCTAAAATCTCCTAGTCCATGTAATGAATGTTGAATTGATGACAGTGTCCGACGACGTTGGTCCCAATTAATTCATTTGCAAGTTGCAGGAAACAAGAAGACCAGGGCAATTTGAATCACATGGTGCTGCATTTTACCACTTACTTTTGCTTCCAAGTTGCCTACGTCTGTTTAGGATAATTAAAATCTCAATCACATATAGTGGAGTTCCTTTTCTATGCTGTACAAGAAGTTGGAATTAAGTTATTGTCTATTTGTCTGTGCCAATTCAAGAAACGAAAACCCATTACTTGAGTGATGATGGAGCCCTTCTCTTGTTGGCATGTGAAGTCTAAGTTCCTTCGATGGTCACTTCACGAAACAAAAGTGAATCACTCGATAACGTTATCCTCGCCAAAGTCCCCAGGAAAAGTATCGTCGTGTCAAAGAATTTGAAATTTGTACGGTAGATATTGAGTTGGAGTTATTACGTGTATTTTTTATAAAAATCTAGAATAATTGAAATTTCACTTGTTTATCTAGATTTATAAAATATGTTTTTTAAAAATAAAATTTTTTTAAATTCAAAAAAAAAAATATCCTTGCTAAAATGATCTTAAAAAAAATAAAATATTTTAAAAAATAACACAGATGCAAATAGGCTTAAAATGTTTTAAAAATGGAGAGGTTATAATTTTCCCAGAGTAATTCCCAACACTTTCTCCATTATTACCACTTATTGTTCACTATTGTACAGCAAACTTTACATCCCTTTTGGCACAAATCACATGTTTTGGACTGCTATCAATGCCTTTCGTTTGGATTAGTATTTATTATATAGTTGACTCACATTTCACGTGGGTATGATGGATTGAAAAAAATTTAAATGAAAAAAAAAAGGAAGGGATTGTTAATGTTTTTTCCAGTATCAAGAAAGAAATTAATTGTGAGCTGTGTGTTTAATAAAATAAAAATAGTGAATCATATACATCAAAAAGTATTAAAAAGAGATGTTAACTTTAATTAAAGCAAAATAAACTTTTTGATAATGTTTTTAAACTCGAGTTGGCCTGATAGATAAATTTTGATTCGGTCTCTTGTCTTGTCTGGATTTAAAATTAAATCTAATAAAAATTATCCTGAAGTGACCTGGTCAACTTGAAAGATAACACGACCCGGTCAAAACCCAGTTTACCTTAAAAAAATTCAAGATGATATCGTTTGAATTTTTTTAGATGTTGAAATGTCAATATCTTGAATCAACTCGGGTTAACTCGCCAAATCCACGATTAGAATCATCGATCCATTTGAGTTTAAAAACTTTATTTTCTAGAATTTATTTTTCAATGAGATATATGATAGTAAAAATAGACATGTCTGGAAAAGCTATCAAACAAAATTTAAAAAACAAAAAAAATCATGAAAGGTTGTACAAATAAAGCATTATAAAAATAATTATATAATCTCATTTAAAAATAAATAAAATTTTTTAATAGTATTTAATTAAAAAAACCCAAACTTTTAGTTTATTTTAATGAATTATAATTAAAAAAATCTACAAAGACTAAAAACATGCAAGATGGTTAGGCATGAGTTATCTAGCATGCCTAGCACATTACAAAAAAAGCCACGCACATGAACCCGCAAGGCCAAACCCACGTGCTAGCTCTTTTCCTGTCTTAAATAGTAAATGACTTCAAAAAATAAAAAAGAGCAAACAATACGTCATTTACTGGTATTATTTTTGTCATCCCAAGTGACTAAGAAATTGAGTTTCTTCTTTTGATCCAAAAAACTCAATTTCAAGCTTTTTTAACTAGAAAACATGAAATAAACATCTCACACAAACCTCAATAAACTCTCAAATAATCTCAAACAAACATTTAATTGGTTAGAAAATAAAAAAAAATCACCCAAAAAAAATATCATGCTTGGATGTATAATTTTTTTGTTAATATAAGGGGTTAAAACACCTCAATGAAACGCTTTTTATAAAATAAAACTCTTTAACACCAAGATGAATTTCTTTTTATTATTAGATTTTAGGCAACTAACTATTTTTTCTCCCCTCTATCATTTGTGGTGAAATTCTCTATTTTCTTTTAAACGCAACAACTAAAATGTAAAAAAATAAAGTTTTGTGCTAGAGTTTAAAATGCTAAAACTAAAGGAACTAAAAAAAACCTTTGAGGACTACAATTTTAAAACCTCTCCTCATGCCATTGATTGCAGTCGAAAATATGTGATGTTATCGAAGCTTGTCTTAATAGTGTAAAAACTTAGACAAATTATAGACTCAATTCTCAAAATAATACTATGTAAAAAAAAAAAAATCAGTAACTAAAATAAAAAATATCCCAAGAAAAGAAAATATAATTATAATATACAATTATTCCTCTCACATGCTATGGTTTTTCTTGTAATTTGGCATGGTGCTACTCTTTCCATGTTTCTGAATAGTAAAAGAATTTATTTGAATACCAAGAAATTGAGAAGAAGTCAATTTATTCGTGGACAATAAGCTTCCATTGTTATAAAAAATGTAACAATTGGTGCGTCAATACTGCTGTAATACCAAGCCATCTGACTTCCTTTTCAAATCAAATATGGACCATACAATAAAAAAAATTAAATAATACTTTGTAGTCGATACCATCATTGTTTAGTGGAGAAAGTATAATTGATTTGCTTGGTTCAATGTTTTGTAGCTCACATTTGTATGAGATTAATTAATTATTGTGGTCAATAGGTAAATAATTGCTCGAAAATTGCATTATGTAAGTCGTAACAAATGAATAGGCACACGTTTATTTGAAGTTTGAAGGGAAAATCTTGATTTCCCAACCTTTTGACACTGCTCTTTCAACGAGTAGTGCCATCGGCAGGCAAAGAATTCAGAAATTGTTTATTGTTGTGGCATGAATTTTGTTTTTAAAATTTTTAAATTTTCTGTTTAATCCCGTTTGTTTGCTAGAAAATGATTTCTTTTTAAAAAATAAATTTCAGGAAAGTAAATTATTTTTTGATATTTGGTAGTATAATAAAAAATAAATTGAAAAATATTTTTCAGTGTTTGGTTATGCCATAGAAAATGAGCTGGAAAATAATTTATTAATTTATTATTATTATTTTATTGTTTTTGTATCATTTTAATATACTAATATCAAAAATAAAAAAAAATATATTATTTTAATATATTTTAAAATAGAAATACAATAAATATTTTCTTAACCAATACCAAAATTGCTTCCAGAAGTTCACTTTATCTTAACCCTAGCTCGAGCATGGATTTGAGTTTTAAGAGATTGCCCTTTTTAAAAATATATATAAGAAAATTGTTTAGCATTTAATTGATTGTATGTGTAATTTGGAAATTTTTTTATATTTTTAATCTTACCTAAACAACCTTTGTTTAAGGTGCAACTTTCAAAGTCTTGATTTAATTATTTTGATGTCGAATTTGTCATTTAGAAAAAGTAGACATGGCCGTACACCCATCAATTCATCAAAAGAAGACAATCATGGAGCCATCACTCCCGTTTCTTTTTTTATTATTTTTTATTTATTTTTTTATTTTTAATCTTTTCTTCTTACAGCTTAGATCTTACCTTCATGTCCAAGAGTCCAGTCAATAATCTAACCAATATATTTGATGAATTGACTATAGACATTGTTGACTAGATCCATAACCTAATCTATAATTATAGAGCCTGAGATTCAATAGCAATCATAATTGCACGAGAGGAGATATTTCATGTTAAACGTGTGTTAATAATTATAGTATTTTTTATAGTTATATTTTTAAAAAATAAGTTAAGAAAATATTTTTACTTGTGGTTTTAAAAAAATAAATTTTAAAAAAATATATTTTTTGTTAAAATTATTATGAGCTGGATTTTTACAAGTAAAATAAATAAAAAACAGATCTTTATAAATAAAAAACGGATTATTTTAGTTTTTACAAAACCAAAATTTAAAACACAATTACATATAGGATTTAGTGCAAAAAAAAATAAACATAAATTATGTAGTTAATCAAATGATTTTTTCAATGACTGAAAAAAAATTTATCATAATACCAAAGTTTCTCTAAATAGTCCATTTTTTATTCCAATATATATATATATATATATATATATAAACTCAACTATGGGTTATAAATTCATTCTAGCCCAAATTGTCTATTTAGCAGCCTAGGTATTAAAGCCCAATTCGGTGCATTTAATTTCCCATCTTTTTTCTTGACAACAATATATGAATGGGATTATTATTCTTACTCTCTTCATATGTTTCCACTGTAATGGTCTCTTCTGCCCAATCAATGTTTCAGCACAGTCCACTGAATCAACCCGCGAGTTGATGACCTAACCTCTAGTTTGGTGTTACAAAATCAACCCAGTAAGACAACTCGTAATTTAATTAACTCAATCAAAACTTGGTTTAGATTAAAAATTTAAAACAACATGGTTTTAAGTATTTTTAAAAATAATCTTCAAAAAATATTACTTTAAATTTGAATAAACTTGTTTAATTAATGACTCGAGGCTGAGCTTAATAGGACCGGGTATAATAACTATGGCCGACAAGCTGATCAACCATGAAACCTTAATAATTTCATTAGCAACAGCCAGTCTTTCGTCTAGTGATAAAATCCAAACAATCTAGGAGAAAATTAGCAGTTCATATTTCACCAACACGAGGTAAATTTTCTTGCAACCTGGATTCGTGCCTATGAATATAACGTAAGAACACAGAGTGCTAAACAAATGTAATCTCTCATCAAACCAAGACAAAAAAAAATGGAGCAAAGAATGATTGCGTTCCATAATCAACCAGGCATCCACTAAACGCTATGTTCTTATTTGTACACAGTAAACAAAAATAGCCAAGCTAGATCACCCTTCATAATCACACATGATTAAATCAACTTAATGCTATATATGATGCTATTTCTACACAGATACCTTCACCAGAAATGTTTTGGTTGCCTTCATGGTCCTCAAAGTCAGATATCCACACAAATTCTCTGAATAACCGAGAAATTATCTAAATATTTCCAGTGACCAATGGTGCTTCCACTACTTTTATTCCATGCAACCATTATAATATTACATGTTGTGATATTTAACCTAGAAAAAAACTAGGCTCTAGAGGTGATGAACAAGTGGCCAAAATGTCCCATGGGAAGTTGACATCATTAGATGGATGTGAAAATTTTGCATCTCTTTGAAGAACCATGTTTTGATTGTAAGGATCTGGATTGAGAGGTTCCAGTTGATACCGTGAAGGCAAAACATGGTGTTCGGTCCTTAATCTCTTAAGAGCTTGAAAGTCTTCTTCAGACTGTATTTCAACTTTCTCACCCTCCGAATCAGTTTCAAATTCCTTAGCATTTGATTCTGAATCGCAGAGAGATGGCAGTGATACCGGAGAGAAAGACTTGGTGTGTTTTGGATTTCCATTTTGATTTTCCTCCACAATTCTCTCAAGGAATCTCCCTTGGGCTTCAATTTTAAGCTTCAAGCTCTTTTGAACCTTAAAAATTAACCAACCACATAGGAAATCAACAAACATATGCATGGTGTTTATTTATAAATAAAGCAAAACAAAGTTTCGTGTTTTGTTCATTAGTAGATAAATCTGCATGAAAAATTATGTTGCTACCACAAGTTGATCACTCAGTCGCCTATGGACCTCCATTTGCATCAGTAACGCTTCATTTAGTTGAGCACCTCTGCAAAAATTATGCAACCAAAACTTAGATCCAATTAGTTCATGAACAAGTTGAAGGAGGTGGAACTGATTAATTATTAGCTTACGATGTTGCACTGAAATTCGGTAACATTTCTGAAATATTTCTCCTTTCAAACTTGCCTCCTGTTGGAAGATACCAAGAAATTAACACACACAACAGAAGTATACAAGTACTACAAATTTATAGGCAATAAAAATAAAATGAAAGCACTCCACACATACTGTTGGTTTCTGGGATAAACTTCGAGATTCTGTATTTCTGAAAACAATAAAGATGGATCAGAAAATATTAGTATAAACTGTTTAACAGGGGCCCTGTGATATGTTAATCGCACGTTGTACTACCACTTGGACACAGATTGCAGTTTGTGAAAAATGAAGAAATATATTATATAAAATTAGAGGAAAGAGAAACTCAATAATATATTTATGTTTTGCAGAGAGCTAAATCAACAGAATACTAGGTCAAAGTGTTAATGATCATGAGTGTATTTTAATCAGTATTGAATCTTTAAACTGTCACAAGAAAACACAAGAGTGCAGGTATGCATCTTGTAGCCAAAATCTGAGACGACTGTAAGAATCCAGCATGATGACATGAAAGTTAATTCAATGGGTTGTATAGTTCCATGCAGGAGGGGCAAGCTACAGGGGAAAATAAATAATTACCTGCAAATGGCTCTTGACATGGTAGATAGTCAATCCAGGGATGCCCATAGCCCTCAAGATACCTTTCGGTGTTGCTCCTGCAAATCATTCCAAGTATGAACATGAGTGATCGTAAGAATAACTAGACAACTTACAAACCTCAATGAACAAGAGTATCATCACTGGAGTTGCAGTGTATTGATGAAAAGAAATTAATTAATTCGATCAAGCTTTAATTAGCATGATTGGCTTCTATTTAGTTTTGATCAATGAAAATCTTTCAAAAGGAAGGTTCGTGGTGTTGAACAGTGGTAGATCAAATATCATTAGTGCATGTAAACGGATTGATCCAAGAACATACTATCAGGACCACCAAGTTGATTAACAGCCTCTTCGAACCGATCATGTAGTTCTTGTGTCCAACGCAATCTCTCTTTGTTAGATCCGTCGGAGCGACTTCGACCCATTGTTGGAATCAGATGATTATAGAGTGTCAATGACAGCTTATGAGTAACAACAATGCATGGACTACGTCTTCTCCCTTGTAAGGAGGGTTATTAAAACAAGAGAGCAAGAAAAAGACTGTGATGTAGACAGGAAAAAGATGATTGGGTCGATGAGAACTAAGATATAATTTGATTAAAGAAGATGCTAAATGATGTCAAGTTGTCGGGGATAAACCAAGCTTGTATGAATAGGAGTTTGGATAACTTCAAACTCAAAAGATTGTTTTAACTTCTCCGTCAACTGTGTTAAGGAAATTCACGGGTATTGGTTCCTTAAGTCCAAAACTGTACAGCTCATGATAAGCAACTGTTCTGTCTGTCCCTGTTGTTTTTTCTGCGCTGTCCGACCTCAGTTAACCCTCAGTTATCAATTGGGAAAAGGGGCGTTGAGCAGTGAAGGCGAAGTTAAATGGACTTTGTAATCCAGTCTTGCCCTGTCAATCTAAAAAGATCATCCAGTGTCTTGGGCTGGCTACTGTTTTCAGGTTCAGATTGGACCCTTGGGCTGGCTACTGTTTTCAGGTTCAGATTGGACCCTGTTCAGTACCATATAGGACTTCTAGGATCCTAGCAAGCCTATTACTGAGCAGGGCCATGGAAGAAGCCCTTTCAAGATGTTTCGACTCGTCTAGGGA
>Ga0325414_1004210_pt1 | contig 15037 bp, 12 predicted proteins | sample PopdelMetagenome_8_FD_206183 | JGI IMG/M metagenome (GOLD analysis project Ga0325414, IMG submission 206183) | Populus deltoides microbial communities from Bellville, Georgia, United States - Leaf-PdKOR-R3 | ecosystem: Host-associated > Plants > Phyllosphere > Phylloplane/Leaf | place: USA...
CATGAATTTACCGGTTTCGGTTGTTGGCGCCGAACTGTGAGCGCCGTGAGAACCGCTCTGAGGTCACATGCTCAATATATGCCGTCCATATTTCCCTCGATATGAATGGCGGTTTGAATTCCCGCCAAACCGCCACCTCATTCCATCCTTCAAGACCGTTATCCCTCGCATGTCTTTTTGATTTTTTTGGGTGTCATACCAAAAATATGCAACCTACTACCATAGTAACAATTTAGAATTTAAAACATAAAATTATAAAACAAAAATAAATATTATTTTCGATGTTACCTAGTTGCCGCGTGATTCTCCCATACTCTCCTCACAACATTGTTGTCCACCCTATCCCACTCAAATTTTTTCTGTGTATATAAATAATTCATATAAAATAAAAATAGTACAAGATATAAAATTATAAAAATCATTTATTAAAAATAAGTTGGAAATTAAAAATTAACACCGACCTAAAATCGCTTAAACCATGCATCGATATTAGGTTTCTACTCAGAATGTCTGGAAACCTGGCTCCATTAAAATAATGGAATCTCTATCGACGATTTAAACGCCAATGTTATAGCCCTTGCAGCTTCAATGTTTGTGAACCTGAAATTAAATAAAATTAATAATATTAATTAGTTCATAAATTATGTTATAAGTATATATATAAAAAAAACTAAAACCTAAACAAACTTACATTGAGAGGTCATACTTCCATTGTGCCTGGTACTTGCGGGTGAATTGACCCCGCTGTGAAGGCACACCGCTTCTGCGCTGTGAAACCGCGCTAGAAGAGGCAGCATCACAAGTTGGCGTAGATTCCTCGCTGTGATCAGCACCTAATGATACGTCTTCCTCGCTGCTAGAAGAACTAGCTGCAACCGTCTTCTGACGACGTGCTGTAGATTTCATTCTACGCATCTACACAAATTTATACGAATAATTACACAATTAACTTCGATTATTTAAAAAAAATTCGACAGAGTCTCCCCTATACTAGGGGGTCCCAAGCTATCGACAAAATCATATTACACTTCCAATTTTATTTCACATCTCGATCCAGTCATCCTGGATCTCAACCCAACTTATCATTATCAACACAAAACATCTTATTCAATAACATCATATAATGAAATTCAAGTAAAAAAAATTAATTTCAACTATGAACATTCATTGTTAAATTGGTACTTAGAGTTATAAACATTAGATTAAAGTCATACATTTAAATTTACGGATTAATATTACATTTCAAGTTTTAGGAGACAAGAATCTTAATTTATAAATAATTACATGGTTGAAAGCAAAAGGTAACTAAATCAATATCATTCCTAACACGACCCTAATGGACCTCAAAATAGAAATTAACATGTACACATAAACATAAAAAATGTAATAACAAGCAATAACAATGACAGGTAAACAATAATATCCTAAAATTAAGATAAACTAATTAAATTTAATTCTATATTTCAATTAACATTTAAAACATAAATTCAACAATAACAATTATAGCAATACAAACAATAATATTCTAAATTAAGATAAACTAATTAAATGTAATTCTATATATAAATTAATATTTTTAACATAAATTCAACAATATCAATTATAGCAATACAACAATAATATCATAAAATTAATAAATAAAATTAAAAAATTAAAAAACACTATACAAAACAACCTAAACACAAAACACACAATATACAAAACTAAAAAAGATTATATCAATTCAAAATAAATTTGGGAATAAAAAATGCTTACGTTAATAGTGTGTTGAATTTAAGATTTTATCTACAAACAATACACAAAACAAAGAACACAAAAAAAATCATAATTAAAATTAAAAAATACAAAGATAAAGAAAAAAGAATACATACCTTTTAAAACTACCACCAAAACAATAAAATCTCTTCCAAAAGCCAAATAGAAACTGAGAGGAGAAGAGAAATGGAGAAGAAGAGACACGGAGCCGAGAGAAAAAAAATGAACCAAATGAGGGGAAGGGGGTTTTATATAGCAATTTTTCCGACGACATTACCGACAGAAATTAATTGTTGTTGGTGGCATTAATTTCTGTCAGAAATTAATTGATATGCGCACTAAAAAAGTTTGAAAATCCTGCCAGACTTTTTCGATCCGTCGGAAAATCCGTCAGTACTTGTGCAGACGGACACACATCTGACATGCGTGCGCTTCGGGATGTGCATAATTCATCGGCGATGCCGTCGGTAATATCCGTTGGAAACAACATTGGTACTTGTGCAGACGGACACGCGTCTGACATGCGTGTGCTTCGGGATGTGTGTAATTCGTCGGCTATGCCGTCGGTAATATCCATCGGAAACACCATCGGTAGTTGTGCAGACGGACACGCGTCTGACATGCGGGCACTTCAGGATGGGCGTAATCCGTTGGTTATGTAAAATACGTCGGAAAAATCGACGGATATTCCGTCAGTGATTGTGGCACAATCCCGTAAATTTTTTGCAACTCTCTGTGAAATACCGACGGGTATAGTTTGTCGGTGTACCCGTCGATGAAACCATAAATTTTTCTTATTTTTTTGTGTAACCCTATCACAAAATCTTGAATTGCAATCTTACAGCACACACAGCACAATAACAAGAGCTGACCATTAAAGAAGAATAAATATTTCATGTTCCAAATTATTACATTATAAAAATAAGGCTTTAGAACATGTTTAGTTAGTCGGAATTTTCGTCTTCGTCCTCAATTGAATTGTTAGCATCAGTTTCATCACTCTTCAATTTTTGTATCATCTTCTTCAACAACATTCTTTTTTCCACTAGTAGAGCTAAGAACAACATTCAACTCCTCTGCGTTAACATCAACAAGACTATCGTTGAAAACATGAAAGTTCAAGTTTTCTTCTAAGTCAATCGAAGGAGCAACTCGGTATGGTTCAACCAACTCACTAGCTTAAAAGACTTCATCTATCACACTTGTGTCTTCATTATCATCCTGAACAACCTCGACATGACCCTTGGGTTTTGTTTTTAAAACGGATAACCAATCAACTCTTGATCGGTCCTTTCTAAGGGAAGGGGTGTATGTGTAATAAACTTGTTGGCATTGCTTTGCAAAAACAAAGACGTCGTTTACGTTGCGGTGTCTATCTTTTGAGTTGATTTCAACGAGACCATAGTGAGGATCTACTCTGATTCCTCTGTCAGTTGTGTCATACCAATAGCATTTGAATAAAAATACTCTATTTTGCTCGCTATGATATTGGAGTTCGATGACCTCTTCCAATATACTGTAGTAGTCTAGAAGTCGATCCCTTAATACAAACACCACTGTTGTATGTCTTTCTTCCATGCCCGTATTCTTCAGTATGAAAGACATATCCATTGACAAAATACCCGTTATAGCACTTGATTTTTCTTTCAGGGCCCAGACCTAGTAAAGATAGTGAAATAGGAGCACTACCTCTCATTTGATAAACCTAGCTTGTAAATTAAATATAATAATAATCAATAAACAGATATTATGTAATATTGACCACAATTAATTACATTGCAAGAGATAATGAGTTTGTGATAGGACTTACATGTGTTCTAAACCATGTGGCAAAATGTTCATCTTGTAATTGAAAGATCTGGGATTCGGTCAGCTGTGAGTTATTGGACAGTAAGTATCGTCGATGTTGCCTACAAGGTTATTCTAAATTATATGAGTGTATGGTATCACAAAACATAAATAGTACACTCTTGACAAAGTTTAAGTCGAACATCTACTTAATAAAAGGTCTCAGCTCATCACAGTTAAATAGGATATAATTATGTGCTTGTCTGAACTCTATTTCAGACAAATATCTTCCCTTCATGGCATTTTTAGGTGTGGGTCGTCCAGGATTGGAGAATATTGACAAGTTCCCACTTGAAGGCACTTCACCACCATCATCATGTCGTGGAACACGGTTGATCCGCGTTATCAAATGAGGTTCAAAATAGTATGCGATAAATGTTGAGATCTCCTCAACAATATAGGCCTCACATATTTACGCCTCAATATACGCCTTGTTGTTAACCTTTTTTTTTTAAGATTGAACAAATACCTGCATATATATATAATTAATAAAAAAATATCAATTAAAAAAAATAAAAATAAAAACATTTAATTTTGAATTACATAGCTCTTGTAATATCTAACCTCTCGAATGGATACATCCATCTGTACTGGACCGGTCCTCCAACTTTTACCTTAAACGGTAAATGTACGGGTAGATGCTCAATTGATTAAAAAAATGATGGAGGGAATATCATCTCAAGTTTGTATATTGTCTCGACGATATTCTTTTCAAGCCTTTCAATGTGATCAACATTCAACTTGCTGGAGCATATATCTCTGAAGAAATAACTGATCTCCGTTAGTGCATCCCATATCTCTTTTGGCAACAAATCACGAAAAGCTAATGGGATGAGTGTTTGCATAAACACATGGCAGTCATGACTCTTCATTCCATATAATATGCATTCCTCCGTATTAACCAGCCTTGATATGTTCGAGGCATATCCATCAGGAAAACGCAGACTCTTAAACCATTTATAGACTAGTAGTTGTGCGTTTTTCTCTAGCACGGAGCTTGCTCTTGGTTTTGCGACCCGTGACCCATCACAAACCAACTCCATATTTTTACGATTACAGAACAACGCTACATCCAATCTAGCCTTGATATTGTCCTTTGTCTTCCCCTTCACATCCATGACGATGTTGAAAATGTTCTCAAACATGTTCTTTTCAATGTGCATGACGTCAAGGTTATGATGGAGAAGATTGGTCTTCCAATAAGGAAGCTCCCAAAAGATACTTCGATTCACCCAATTATGGGTCAAACCAAAACCAGGAAACTTCTGCTTACCTGATTGGAACCAAACACAATATCACCATACTCTGACACAACATTAAACAATTCTTCACCGGAAAGACACGGGGGTGCAACATCCTTTTCAACTCTGCCAACAAAGAAATCATTTTTGTTCTTTCTATACCTATGATTTGGGGGCAACAAATAACGGTGACAGTAAAAAAAAGAAGCTTTACCCCCGTTTGTTAGCGTGAATGCCTTGTTGTTCTCCATACAGTATGAACATGCTAGCTTTCCATGTGTACTCCAACCAGAAATCATTCCATAAGCTGGGAAATCATTGATAGTCTACATCAAAACCGCTCTGATAACAAAATTCTGTTTCCTCGAGATGTCATAAGTTAAAGCTCTAGAGGACCACAACTACGTCAACTCATCAATCAACGGACGAAGACAAACATCTATATTCTGCCCCGAACTATTCGGACCTGGTATGACAATAGATAAAAACATGAACTTCGGCCTCATACACATCCCCGGTGGCAAGTTATAAACCGTTAGTATGACCGGCCAACAAGAATAAGGAGTAGCAAATGACCCGAATGAGTTGAATCCGTTTATACACAACCCAAGATGCACGTTCCTTGATTCAGCTGAAAAGTGAGGATGCACACTTTTAAAGTGTTTATAGGTTTCACCGTCAGAAGGATGAACCATCACTCCATCAATCGCATGGTGTGATTGGTGCCATGTCATGTGCTCAGCAGTCCTTGGTAACATGAATAACCTCTGCAGTCTAGGTGTGATTGGAAAGTATCTAAGTTTTTTATATGCCATGAGAGTCTTCCGTCTACCAGTTTTGGGTTTGTAACGGGAATGCCCGCATGTCATGCACTCGGTCATCTCAGCATTTTCAAGGTAGTATAACATGTAGAAGTTAGGGCATATATCAATTTTCTGGTATCCTAAATCGAAGAGTTTCATCATGGACTTGGCAGCATAGAAGTTCTCTTTCAGCCTGTTCCTTTTAGGTAAAATGTTTCTCGCCCATTCAATAATCTTGTCATAACCGGCCTCACTCAACTCGTGATCTGACTTGATGGTGAACACCTGTGTTACGGCTGATAATTTACTGTGGTTCGTGCAGCCATCCCATAATGGTTCGTCAGAATCTTTCAACAGATCAAAAAACCTTGCTGCATCTGCATTAGGTTCTTCTTCTATGATTGGACATTCCCTAACATTACCATCACTCATTCTCATTGCATCTATAGCCATATTCCTGCAAGGATTACTGTTCTCATTACCAACTTCATGCATGTTGCTAGCATTAGAAGTTGACCCAACCATTTGTTCTTTCATGCTCTCATCAGGAACAAATAGTTATCCGTGTGCATACCAACACAGGTAATCCTCCATGAACCTTTTGGTTAGAAGATGCATCGTTACAACATCTTGATGCAGAAACTTTAAATTTTTACACTTTCTGCATGGACACCTAATACCGCCATCAGTAAAATTCCTCTGAATAGATGTTGCGAAATTAATAAAACCTTGGACGCCATTACAATAATCCATCCTCCGCAATCCTTGGGGTGAGTCCCGATACATCCATGAACGATCATCCATGACTTCTATTGAACCTCTATAAAACATAACAAAAATATTGGTTTTCCGCGACATTATCCACCAAACTAAAACAACACTTATGTTAAATATTCATTATCAATTATCAATGTTCATACATGCAAATTTATACATATATAAATTTACAGAAATCACAACTTTGAAATAGAATTGATAACAATTAAAAAAGACCTGTTAAACAAGCTATTAATTATTTATTAATTTCATCACAACACATTTAATTCAGTGTAATTCAAACAAAATTTCAACAATTTACAAAAAAATATAATTTGACAAAATCTAAAACAAACTATAACAACTACAAAATTAAATTATACATTCATACTACAAGTTTCTTTGACAAATAACAATCAAACAAGTACATATGTTAACAAAATTCATATACTAAAAAACCAATAAAATTCACATTTAAATGTTAAAACTAAAAATGATAGATTTACTTACAAAAAAATGATAAAATCCACAAGAAACAGATATTGTGACCACGTACAAGGTATAAGAAACTTGAGTGCTTGTGTTGAGAATAGTGGAGAGTTGGGATGGGTGGTTGGCTGCAGTTTGGGAGGGGAGAGGTGGGATGGGAAAGAAGAAGAGGAAGGAGAAACAGAGGAAGAGAGTGTTGGCAAAGGGGGTGTATATAATGGTTTTTACCGATGGAATCACCGACGGATACATTCCGTCGTGATTCCATCGGTGACTATCTCAGTTTGAATCCCTCGGTCATTCCGTCAGTAATATTGTCTGAAAGAACTCCACGTCACCACGCCGTTGCATCTTTCCAAACAAAATATATAGTCCGTCGGAGATACGGTCGGTATGTACTGACAACTTTTGAGATGGAATTATTTTTGTCTGTAATAATTACCGACAGAAAAATTCCTTCGGTAATTCCGTTGGTTTTCGCTGGTTTTCTGGTTGTGCTTCTCAAATAAAACCTAAAAAATAATTAAACAGTTATATAAAATCTAACAACGTACAAATCCAAAATTGCTTATAGTAATTGGAGATCTAGTGTGTTAAGCATAGGCTTGCCTCTGACCAAACCTTTAGCACCATCATAGCAATAGTCCTAACAACATTCTCTCCCAAATGCTAGGCCACTTCAAGAACTAACTGATTCGAATGACCTTAAACCTCTAAAGTGGACAAAATCGGAGGCAATCCCTCATCCGGTAAACTAATTGATGATCTCCCCCTTTTCCATCTGATTTGGTAGGAGGTGGTTGTGATGGAGGTGGTGTGAAGGTGGTAAAGGTTGTGTACTCATCCACGCGGTTAAGACGGTGACCATAAAGAGACGCGCGCCTGTAGAGAATGTGGAGACCATAGGGTTAGGACTTGTAATATTTTGATAAAAAAGTATAATTTCAACCAAGCTATAGGATGTTGAAATTGTTTTATTATATAAAACAGGTAGGAAAATTATCTACATATCTGAAAGGCAAAGAACAAATCAAGAAATTCTGATACATTAGAGAGCTAATGGATGAAAAAAGTTTTTAAAGAGCTTGTAGAGATTGGTGTTTAGGACTGGGGATTAATATGAGGTCACCCCAATAATTCTAGGGCTCAAAATTGATGACCATAGGCTGTTAAAATATTCACTCCATTATCGACGATAACATGAAGGAAAAATACGCTAAGCTCTCAATTTTATTGATGCCCTCTAAAGAATCCAATTCATATTTTTACTTCTATTTTATCTCAAGAGTGACGGGTTTAGTTAGCTCATTTTCAAAATATTGAGTGAATGAAAGAAAAAAATGAATTGATGTCAATATCAATGTGTTAAATGTTTGTGAATATTTCTAAGAAAATATTTCAATATTGGTCAAGACACTTTGACTTATATGAGGAAACATGCTAATAATTTTTATTTTTTTTAGATTTAAGGAAACCCCACCCCTGGAAAACGCACTTTATGAGCCCAGGTGAGCGAGTAAAACCCCGGCTGTCCTAGGCTCTTACAAGAGGTGCACGCCCTGACTCGAACTCGATACCTGCTGTACAAATCTCAAGCTCTTTGCCATCACGCTACGCCCCTTGGGGATGAAACATGCTAACAAGAATGCTTATAAAAAGGAACTCCATAAGGAACTTAAGTCTTGTTATTGTCTAGTGGATTAGAATCATCTGAGTAGTAATTCAATCTATCTTATCTCAGAAAGGTCTTCCCCCCCTTCCATTTGGTTGAGAAACTCTTATTTTTCTTACTGCTTAGCAATAAATCATTTACAATATTTCGTCAAAGTATGCGTCTATTTAGCTGAGTATTTTTTTTATTTTTAATTTTGTTGTAGGTCTACAAATATGGCTAAACCATCATCAGAGGTGGCTATTGAAGGATTGAAAAAGCTTTTAATTGACAAGTAATGTTCTTTTCTAATCATTTTATGTAAATGCACTAATTACAGTTTAATCAATCATTGAGGGGAGGTACTGCTGACAGTTCTGAGCACCATTCACCATTGAAATAATGAAAGTTTTAAGTTATGGATACTCCACATCATCCACTAATCTTTGAATGACAAGCCTAGTTATGTATCTAGCTAACTAGTATTGTAATATGGCATGCACGCAGTTGAGGTAAATTTACAAACCTTTTTCTAGAACACTTCTTCTATTAAACACTTCCTATTTTTTCCCTACAATGAAGTTTCACAGGTAAAGAATATCGTGGTCATTGGACATAGTCCTTGTGGTGGGATAAAGAGGCTGATGTCTCTTGATGAGTATGATGTCATGATGTGCACGATATTGAATAACAGATCTGCCTCATGAAATGTTAAAGGGAGTTTTGGATTTAATCATAAAATTATAATTATAAAATTCAAGAGTTGCCACCTAGTATTATGGTTATTATAAAATCTAATGGTCTGTGAAAATCTGGGTAAGGAGATTAATTGTGCAAGGAAAAAATGCATCACCTTTGGTGCACCCTACCTAAGATAGGCTCCATTGTTGTTTAATTATTATTCTAAGTTGTGTTTCTATTCATCGGTCTCATTTAAAGTTCAAGGCAAATCTCACTTCGTAAGGAAATCTCTACCTTATCGGGTTAAATCCTAACAATTCTAAGTTCCATATTTATCGTTGCATTTATTTTCTATTACTAATGTTCTGGGTGACAAACTAGTTATTATGAGATTTTTTGTATTGTGGCCGAACCCTAATGGATAATCATAAACCGGTTACGATATCCAGTTTTTGTATTTTTTTAAAACATGATAGAAATGTGATTCTTTCAAAAAATGTGTTAAAAACCTTTAGGATTTGATCGTGTATGCAAAAACAAAACATCTTTAAAAAAAAAAAGTTCATTTTTGAAAATTTGAATTTTTCATGGGGGAAATAAGATGTTTTAACACTGGATCTGTATCTTACAGTGTAAGTTTATGGATCAATACTAGACAAATTATCAGAAAAACCGATGACGGACCTATAAATAATTTCAAAATGGTCTTCTAAAAAAATTAATTATTTTATTTTATTTATTTATTATTATTATTATTATATATTTTTTAAATAAATGAGCTTGACCTGGCCCAAAGTCCATGGCCCGGTCAGATTGGGTTGGGTCAATTGACGGCCCAACAATCTTTTCTCTTTTTTTAATATTGGACTGGACCTAGCCCAACCATCTAGGCTAGGCTGAAATGGGTTCAGCCTAGCTTATAACTGTTGGCGAAAGCCAACAGTTGCAGGATGTGAATTAATTAACATCCTACATGGCGAAAAAGAGAGGGAGGTTGCAGGGAATTACCTGGCGTGGGAGTTGACGACTAGTGGTCGTGCTCACAGCTCATGGTGGAGCTGTTGGTGAAGAAGTTGACGGTGAGGTCATTGTGGCTGAGGACACGATGGAGGAAGAGAAGGATAGGGATGGCAGATGAAGAAAAAGACTAGGATAAGCTGGTTTTTTCCTACTATGCACTTAGATTTCTTGTGTCTCAATGATCGAAATCCACTCTTATTTATACGGGGTGGAAGAGGGACATCTTGTCTTTATCGGGGACCAATCTTGGCCCTTGATTTAAGCAAGAAGGATCTCAATCGTTGGCTCATGATTTGCAAAAATTAAGCTGTTATAGGCTAGTCGGGTTGGCCTTTTTGGGGCGGCACTACGGTGGCTATAAGGGCAATCAGCTGACAAGAATTACACTGTGGTATAGTAAAATGTCAGGACATCATAATGGTGTATGGTTTGTCCAGTTTGGTTGAGATATGAAGCATTAAATGCTCTGAAAAAGTAATCACCTAAGTAACCTTTTCGGGTAAACGGTAAGGGATGATGAATAGCAACTACACGACCAGTCATCTAGTTTTCTTTTTTTTTATTGATCAAAACGATGCTTTTTTGGTCAAAAACATGAAATAATATCATTTTGACTTTTTAGGTTTTTAATTAGGAATTTGACTAAAGTTTAATTTAGTTCTTCGGCTTTTGATTTCTTTTAATTACATCCCTAATTGATCTCGAACTTTTAATTTTATGTGATTTTTCCCTTACTGAACTTTAATATTAGCCCTGAATTTCAACATCTTTTTCATTATAGTCTTTGGTTTTGGATTTATGCAAATTGACCATTAAACTTTTATTTTTCTTCAATTTCACCCTTGTCTTGAACCGAATTAACCCCAAACTTTAGTGCTATTTTTAAAAAGATTTTTGGCTGTGAATTTCTTTAATTTAACCCTCAACTTTGATTTTCTTATCATTTTACCCCTGATTTCAATTAATTGACTTTGTAAAAATAAAGTTTGATCCTCTAGAATTTTAATATTCTTAATTAAGCTCAAATTGAGCTCCCAAACTTATTTTTTCACCAATTAAGTCCCTAATAAAATTAATATTACCCATAAAAAGTATAATTAAGTCATTCCATCTAATTACATCTTTTAAACCAAATGAATCTTTAAACATAATTAAACTTTTAATTTGGCCAATGATTAAATTAAATTGACCTATTAAAAACCTAATGATATTTCTTGACTTAATATTTATGTAGATTCGTCTAATAATTAATCAATTTAACCTTGAATCTGTATTGTAGCTTCAGTATTGGGTATAATGGATATGATTAAACTTCTAATTTCATCAAAAACTCTAGTTTAATTCTTTTCTATATATATATATATATATATATATATATATGGAACCTATTTCAGCTAACTTTTATCAAATTATCAGTTTCTTTGTTATTACTTTTAATTTTTTACTTTTACAAGTAAAAAAAATGATAGATTTGGAGGAATAACCAAAATGGGTGATGACATATGGTTGCAATGAAAAGTAAGGTTTTTGGTTTGTCTTTACGTGGAGAAATATGAATGATGGAAATGAATGTACGTGCAGTGACTTTATAGATGAATGGGTCAAAATTGGCTAAGGTCACAGCTGAGTTTGTGCATCTGTCACCTGAAAAGCAGAACCAGATTTGTGAAAAGGTTATTACTTTTTATTTTGTAATGGATAGCTGAAATGAAGATGGTGATGTTAATTTGTTTAGGCAAAATTGTCATGCAGGAGGCTGTGAATTTGTCACTGATAAACATACAGACATACCCATATGTTCATGAAAGGTTATATAGCAATGAAAACTCCAGCTCTGAGGGGTGGTTATTATGATTTTGTCGATGGCTGTTTCAAGCTCCGGGAGGTCAAGCCTCATATAGCATCACCTATCATACTGTGAACCGAGATTCAAGATCCTCGCTCAACCACATGAAATAACAATGTATGCTGTTTCCATGTCTCTTTAATTTTCTTTTAGCATGTGATGCTGGTTAACGTGTATTCAATAATGAGAGTTTGTGTTGTGCATGTGTCATTATGAACAATGATTATAGAGTGAAAAAAGTAGGGCAGCTCCTTGCCTGAATGGTTTGTTTTATCTGTTCATTTTCGTTATAGTCAAATCAGTTCTTGATCTTGTTATCAGGGAATAAAAGGACTTCAAGTGAACCCCCCCACCACAACCCCCCCCCCCCCCCCCCAATTGGCGGAAGGCCCTCTCTATATAGTGCATTCAAGTTGGATGGCCTCAACATGAAAACAACATAATGAATGGCAGATACAGTGGAGCTGGCAAGCATGAAAATAGAATAGATGATTGACAATGATCTGCCAATTCTATCGAACAGATTGTTCTTTATCTGCATGCAGGTTGTTTTGTTTGAAAGATGAAAGCAGTGAGGAGATAAATTGGAAAAACAAGAATTTTAAACTTACTGGAGCACTTCCAGCCTACCTAGCTAATTGCTAGATAACCAAGCGCGAGCCCTTAACAGTATTTGCTTCAATTTGTACATAAACTATAGATGATGATGCTCTATGCTAACATGATTATTAGCAGAGAATGGCATGTTTCCTACCATTTCCAGCATTGTCAAGAGTTCACACCCTCTTGAATTATGCTATCTCTTTGTTTAATTTGCTAGCGGTGCTGATATAAGCATTCAATAAAAAGGGAATTAACATCATTGGAGGGTCATCATGGCACTAAAATTGCAAGATTAAGTAAGGAAACAATATAAATTAAGTACTCTTTTACTGGATGGTGTGTACAAGACTCGAAAGGATGGAGAGAATCTTGGCAGGAAAGAAGCCAGAGCCAACTGAGATCATTTCAACTTTAGAAACCTAACCCCCCCGCACACACCTTTTTTCTCTTGCATGAATAATTTCTATGTCACAACGAGCGTGTTGTTGAAAGTAGAAGAAAAATACAAGAGGATAGATGTGAAAAGAGAGGGAAAGCATTTCCTTTACGGATGGAAGTAGGACAAAATGTCCTCAGAATTATCTAGTCTGTCTGAGAATATAAATTTGAATTCAAGAGAGGAAATCAATAAATGTGATTTTCACATTCAATGTTGTGGGAAAAATAATTTAGGTCTTAGAAAAAACTTTCTAAATTTGATTTGATTTTAAGTTTTTAACGGCGGTTAAAATGTGTTTTTATTTGAGGAAACAAAATCAATTAAAAAAAAATTAGTCAACCGAGTTCACTCATTAAATCGACGATCCAAGTCACAAAACTAGATTAACTTTATAAAAAATAAATTAAAAAAAATATAAAACTTAATACCTAATAAATCTATTGTTGAATGATAAATTTTTAGGAATGTTTATTTAATTGTATTAGGTTTTCATTTAAAAAATATTTTTTTAACTATAATTTTAACTAAATGGTTGGAATTCTTAAAAATATTTATTTTTATTATTATATAATTAAATAAAAATAGATTTCTGGTATTATGCAGCCCTTTTAACATTGCCTTTGGTGGCTCCTTAGGATTTTTCATTTTCTTGCTGCAATCTGATCAAAGAATAACAGCAGAGACCTATCATATTGCCCCCCACTAACTTTGCCCTTTCTTAACGCAAGTGACTTGTTTGTCCTGCACAGAGTAGAGAATGGTACGAGCAGCATAGCCATGGAAAATTCAACAGCTCAGTGATTACAGAGGAACACCAACAGATGGTTAAAGGGAAAAGGGAATGAAAATGTGCTGCAGAAACAGTGACAGTGCTCTCTTCAAATGATGCTCAAGATCTCGTCTGCTACTCGATACTGCACTTGACTGTCGTTGGTATATGGCTCTAATAATCTGCCAAGAAATTCCCAGTCCTTTTAATTGTTGAAGCATTTTCAGGAATCTGCCAGCTGCTTTCTGTCCAAATCTACAGTACCTCCATTTCTGGCAATTGAATCCTGTAGTAGAATCGGCTAAATTAGCGACCCAGAAATTTGATCTAAACGCTGCGATTTAATACCAAACATGAAATCATTGATCCAATGATTAATGATAAAAGTCTAGTTACGAGACCACCTGCCTTCCCTTTCTTGCACAGCTACAATCTAGTTATGATAAACTAACCATTTTTACGCAATAGTCTAATATACTTAGAAACATTGGTTTGCATTAAGTTGACCAAACTTGACAAAATAGGGGACAATCCTTTTGTATGACATCTTTATAATATTTTGTTTTAGGTTCCCCTTTTACAAACATCTCCTCATAAATTTTTCTTTTTTATTATATAGTTAAAAAAATATTTTGAAAAAAAACATGTTATTAAATTTTAGAAAATCTATATGGACCTGTTGACGGGTATGACGAGTTTATTTTTTTTTTATAAATTTATTTTTTATTTCATCTTCTAATATTGGACTGATTGAGAATCAAGTTTTATAATTTGTTTCGTTTTACTTCTTATAAGGTTATCATAGTCTTTAAAAAAAATCTCAGTATTGGTTTGACGCTCAATTTTGCGATCGTTCATTTTTGTTATCATATAATTAAATAAACAATAGTTTAGAAAAAAAAAACAAGTTATTAATCCCAATAGAGTCCATTATCCAGTTTACGAGTTTGACGTGTTGACCCGAGTTATCACTTTGCAAACATGTCTATCACTTTTTATAAATAAATAAAAAACATGTTTTAAAATTATTTTATTTTTAAATTTTGATCGGGGATAAAATATTAGGCAATTGATCATACATGGTGCGCTTGATTCGTACTAAATTTTAAATGACTACAAAACAATTGAATCCTAAA
>Ga0325414_1004211_pt1 | contig 15032 bp, 5 predicted proteins | sample PopdelMetagenome_8_FD_206183 | JGI IMG/M metagenome (GOLD analysis project Ga0325414, IMG submission 206183) | Populus deltoides microbial communities from Bellville, Georgia, United States - Leaf-PdKOR-R3 | ecosystem: Host-associated > Plants > Phyllosphere > Phylloplane/Leaf | place: USA...
GATCTCAGGTTAGCCCAACCACACATATATTAGTTCTGGTTAAAGGGGATCGCCGGATGGGATCTCAGGTTAGCCCAACCACGCAGATTTTAGTTTTGGTTCAAGGAGATCGCCAGATGGGATCTCAGGTTAATGAAAAAAAGAAAAAAGAAAAAGAAAAAGAAAAAGAAAAAGAAAAAGAAAGGAGAAGGAAAAGAGAAAGAAACATTAAAAAAAAAAGATCTTTAGATGAGTGGATATTGAGCAAGTCAGGAAGACAAAAAGACAAGTTTTCTTTGCAAAGCTTACTATGCAAAACATTGAGGAGTTTTGCTTCGTAAGCATTGTAAAGAGGGGGCATCTGTTGCTTCCTAATTTTTGACCCATGTTTTGATAAATTTTCAGAAAAATCCAAAAATAGCGAAAAACAACAAAAATCCAAAAAAATACTTTTTTTTATATATATTTGCATCGTTTTTAGCATTTTTAGCATTTTTAGCATCGTCTCAAAAGAATTTAAATTTTCAAAGGTTTTTGGAATGCGTTCAACTTTTAACGTGTTATTTTTAAAATCACCGATTTTCCTCATTCAAGTCGATGTTGATAAGAAAAATCCAAAAAAAAATATCAAATTTACAAAAAAAAAAAGAAGTTGAGGGACCAAGTTTGAAAACCTAGCAATATTTTTACTTATAAATACTAGTCTCTACAACACTTATAGAGAGGGTAATTTTGCACATTTAGAGAAAAAAACACAAGGAAAACCTAACCCTAAAATTCATCTCTACCCAACCCGGCCAAACAAAAGAGAAGCCACCGCCCCCATCAGAAGACCTTTTCTTCTCCCTCACCCCAAGCGGCCGCTCACAGCCCCTCTGCAAAAAAAAGAAAAACCAGAAACAGCCACCCCCCCAGTGGCTTTCATTTTCTCTCCCAAATTGCCGCTATCCATCTTCTTCTCCTCTTTTAACCAACAACACAGAGCCCCTCACTTTTTATTTTCTCCTTCCTCTGTCGTCGGACACAACCCTCCCTTCATCCCTCTCTCGGCTGCCACCTGAACCAACCTCTTTTCCTCCAACATTAACCCAACAGACCCAACAGCCCTGTTCTTCTCCCCACTGTCTCCCATCTCCATTTTCACCCAGACGAACCAGCCTCCCTTTTTCCTCTTCATCATCCCTCTCCTCTCATCCGGTCTCGGCCGTCAGTAGCAGCATCCCCCACGGACCCAGATCGGACCGCCGCTCCTTCCTCCTCTGCTCTTTCAGCCACTCCCGTTTCTGTTAAATAGAGACTTAGCTCTCGATGGCCAGCCTTCTACTGCAGCAGAGACACTGCAGCACTGTCGGCAAACCCGCAACCGGATCCCATGCCTCCTCCTTGCTGACAACTACCCGAAGCAGAGGAGAAGATGGAAACCAAAGAAGGACCCGCAGGGAAGCAGATCCAAAAAGAGACCAAAACAGATCTAAAAAAGAAAGAAATAAAATCAACTGCCATTTGTGTGTTTTTCTCCTTTTTGCAGGTGACGGGGATTCTCACCGCCGACAGGGAAGGGAAGAGGAGAAGAAGCTGAGCAAGACCCGCTCATTTTCTAGGATTTTTGCAGCGGCGCGTGAACCCACGTGCCGCCAGTGGTGGTGGCGTGTGGAGGAGACGTGCCGCCACTGTTCATATAGGTCCAGAAGGTTTCCCAGCACTGTTATGGATTTTTGGGGGTCTGTTTTGTAATTTTTAAAGTTTTTTAATGTAATTTTTTTGTTTAGTTGTTTTTGAATTTGTATAATTTGGAGTGTGTAAGAAAAAAAAGAAAAATATTAGTAAAAGTGTATGTGTGTTTGTATTTGTTTTATGCATGTTTTTTTTTTCATTTATGATAAAATTGCAAAGAATAAAGAAGAATTTAATATTTTGATTTGCTCACGGTCAAGAATTATGAACTTACACGTAAGTTGTATTTCTAATATTCGATGAAAAGACAATTATTAAAACTTCTTTAACACATCAAAGCCACGAAGTAGCTTATCTTAGGTAGGGTGCGTTAGGGGTGCTAATACCTTCCCTAACCACAACTAGTTCCTTACCCATGAATCTCTGACAAGACCAGTACATCCGGGTTTCCTAGTAACCTTTCAATGAAATACTAGGTGGCGACTCCCAACGAACCGATCAATCATAACAAAAAATCACTAGCCAACGCCGCATGGGTGACGTGAGACACTCATGAGATAAAAAGATCACATTTATCTAGACGTGTATTGCACATAGTCGTCCCTAAGGCATATATCTCATTGAAGATGACTTGGACAACTATGATGGTCTAACAAATCCACGAGAACATGTCCAAAATATACATAACAACCCGGAGCTTGTCATCCAAAATAGTGATGCTATATGTAAGATACTCCCTACAACTTTCAAGAGTTCAAGAAATATAGGTTGGACACGACAAGAAAAATCTTGGCCTTAACTGTCTTATTTAGTGTTATAACTCTCTAAAAAACTCTTAGAACTCCATATAAGATATTTTCAGAGCCTATAACTTTATACGAGAGCTCTGGACTTCTTCTCTAGCAACAAAAAGCTCAACCTTCAGAGCATCTTAGGATTCCCTCATCTTCTTCATCCTCTACTTCAGGGAGTCCATTTCATTATAAACAAGATATAGCTTCTTTTTAATAAAGCTAAGCTGAAAGACCTGGCCGCTCATATCATCCTTCAAACTTGTATAAGTGATATTGAGGTCCCTCAACTCAACATTCACTACAACTTTCTCATCTTTTAGCCTTTGAAGGACAATATGGCCTGCCTTGTGCTTATTAATAGCTTTCTTCACTTGGCTCCCCTCAACCATCCAACGCCTCTTAGAATGAATGCACATCATAAAAATGTACAAAAAAAATGATTGTTAGAAACAATGGTGATAAACTAAAGTAATGAGATCAAATAAGAGAGTTTCTTACATAAAGAGCTATTTGTCTAGTAATAACCAAATAACAATTATAGCTCTTATAATACATTATCAAGATATCTGAAGGAATGGTCAAAAGCATGTTCAGGTGTTTCACCACCTTTAGATCAACCTTTTTTAAGTTAGACCTCCTACCTAGGATAACCTCTATGGATTGCTTTTCCTCCTCGATCAAAGTAGGGAAAAAGTAGGGAGGTTCGACCAAGGATAAGGTTAGCAAAAACATCCTCTAACCCAGAATGTCCAGCTCCTAGAAAAACACCTTAGGTAGAAGTCACAACAGTTAAAGAGGCCTTTGTAGTTGAAATTAGGGGTAAGGGCATTGATAGTGCAATGATAAGAGAGGTATCTACAACTAAGGCTACAATGCCAGAATATATAAAGGTGGGAACCCTTTTCTCTTGAAATGAGGAGCAACACCCACCATTACTTTAGAAGGGGTTGGCTTCGGTTAACCCCAGCCAGGGGAGAACGACTTTCCCTGCTATCTTTGACCTTCATTTCCATATGAGTAGCGGTTTTAGCCATTATTTTCTCAAGAACAAAAAGCTTATTTATGTTGATAAAATCATTTTCCATCTCCTATCCAATCTTTGATCCATTCAAGTTAAGAGATGAAGATCCTGTCCTTGATACAGATAAGCTTTTCTTTACAGACTTTGTTGAAGTTTCTCTTTCTCATTCAACTTTTAACCCTACACAAAACTAAGGTCAGAAATGAATATTTAGATGTATAAAAACAAGAGATAAAAAAGCTGCATACTTTGCAACAAAGATTGATGAAGACATTTGCCTATCTTATTGACATCATAATTGGTCGAGTTTGAGGCCAACACAACACATGTTTTTCCTTATCCGAGCTTAGACAAGGCTTATTATTCACCTCATGAGGAGGTTCTTTTTAGCAGTAGGCATAACCTCAGACGTTTTGCATCCTATCTCTAAGGTTGACTGTCCCATTATATCTTACTATCAGCCACCTCATTCTCCACCTCCTGACGTGTGTAGGTTTGCCTTACAAGGTCCCTTTCATGGATCTAATAAGTTCGTTTATAAAGGTAAAGAACTAATGAACATCATTTTTGCCATCAGTACCACCAATTAAGTTATGACAAGTTCGAAAGATAGTTATAGTAGGCTCGATTCTAATAATCTTGAGGAACTTATCAAAGGTAGATAAAATGATCCATTTGTTGGGATGAAGCTGGCATGGACCCAACCTGTAATACCAAAAAAACTCCCTTAGCAAACCCTTAGAGAAAGAAGGTATACCCTAACCTATATATACGTTTGGGGGTAATGTTTTCAAAGTACTCCTGGGGGTGGACAAGGTTGATTGGCTAATTCTATCATCCCTAAAAGAAAGTTTAGCCATGTACTCTCTTGGACACAAACTATTGACAAAGGCCACCTCATTTATGGTAAGGGTGCTAGGTGCATTGTCCTCAGGGGCTTGAGGTAGCCTCTCTCTATCCCGGGAGTCCCTAAAGGTATTAGGGGAAAGACTTCTTCTATGTTGGGAACTACCTTCCCTCTTCTAGATGTGAACATTGGATTTTCACCCCCTCTGGCTATAGAGCCTAGTTTAATACACTCTTATCCCCTACTGCTTCCTCCAGTTTTTGGTTGGAAGCTAAACTCACCATCAGAGAAAGCAACATCCCTACTCCTAGGGTCAGATCTAATTCTTTTAAAATTCATGTTTTCTAACAAAAACAAATAAGAAAAAGAGTGTTAAAATGAGGAATACCTAAAATGATGATTTTTCTTGACATAGAGAAAATTTTGTTCAAAGCTTTTTAGCAATATATTTTTACAAAGAAATTTCATGAATCAAAGTAAAATAAAATAATGGAAGCAAGAGCGAATAAGGTTATAAAGGAAATAATGTTTCATCCTCACTATTGAATGAACAACCTTTCACGTCACTATAAATCTCCAGAAACCTACTAAATTATTGTATTAAATACTCGCCATCATTTTTTCTCAAGAGACCCTTTATCAATGAGGACAAGCCATATGGCCATGGCAATTCCAACAGTTCTGTTTGGGATTGCCTATCTAATAAGAAAGGTAAAAAGTCTTTCATTAAAAATGATAACCTTTCAAATCTTTATATATCCAATGCATAAAGACTTAAGGGGTTACTAATGGATCAATATATTTTAAAATTTTAATTTTTAGCCTAAGTTCATGTTTAAAAAGGCCAAAGACAGGGTGATAATCCAACATCTCTAAGCCTAGCAGAATATCAGGTTTAGATGACATGGATCTAGCTTGCTTCCAGGCCTAACGTCTATGGGTTTAACAAAGCGTTGAGCCTAAGTAGATATGGGTATGACAAACTGTCAGACCTAACATCCTTGGGTTTGACTACGTACTGAGCCCAATTACATATAGGTCTGGCAAACTGCCAGACCCAAGTATATATAGATCTGACAAGCTCACAAAACCAACATCCTTGGGTTGAGTTGCGCGTTGAGCTCGAGTATATATAAGTTTTGTGAGCTACCAAACCCAACATCCTTGGGTTCTATTACACGCTGAGCCCACATACATATGTGTCTGGTGAGTTATCAGACCCAATATTTTTAGGTTCAGCTACATACTAAGCCTAAACAAACATGGGTTTGACGAGCTGATGCTTAGCCCAAACATACATAGGTTTAGCTAGCTATCAGACTCATCGCCCGTGGGTTTGGTATCATACCAAGTCGAAGTTGATATGGATCTGAATACCATTATAGGCTCTTTATTAGGCTATGAGACTTCGTTTATTTATTCTTATGACTTTTAACACAAAATGCTAATGTCAGAAATATTTATCTCTCTACACCTTTAGGTGTAAAAAAGTCTTTTATGGGCCTATCATAATTTCATCACCATTAATATTGTGTAAGAGATATTTATCTTTCATTAATATGATGTAAGAGATATTTATTCCTCATTTAATATTGTGTAAAAGATATTTATCCCTCATTAATTTTAATAGGAGAAAATGACTATCCAACCTCTCTATTCTAGCAATATGACAAGGTTTAAGGGCTATGAAGACCCCCTAAACCATCCACGTAAATGATTCATATTTTTTATTATTTGAGTATTCATACTTTAATTCTCAAAGCATTTATCATAAAAAAAAGAACAAACACTCTTGTTCTTGGAATTTAAAGCTCATTCTCTAATTTGTTGTAATCCCAAACTTAAAACTCGTTGACTTTATCATCTGAAACTCCATAAACCCCATAATAAAGAACTGATTTGTAAGTATTGAACTTTCTATCACTAATCATCTACTTTTAAAACTTTTTTTAAAAAATATTAACATAAACATACGATTATATATCCTTTATCCAAATATTAAAAAATCTCATTCATGAGTATGAGCATAGTGTATTTTAAAACATTCTTTGGATCTCCAAACCAATAACAAATCATCACCAAACCTTTTTCAACAAATAACCTGTGATGGCACACGAAATAACACGTACTGTCATACAATAATTCATAAAATATTTTCACGCTATCTCATTACAGCGCTGTTTTTTACAGTCAATGAACATGAGACTTTTCATCAAATAAGTTGATGATAGTTACAGTTGCATGGGCGAGCTACACTAGCGGTACATGGCCTTACATCACGGGTAATTCAGTTTTTTATATGCAAAAGGGATGGGTATAAAGGGAGGCTGGACAATTAATTTGGACATTCTGATATATTGTTTTTTCAAGACACAAAAAACACAAAAACTAACTGGTCCCGGAAACATATAGAAACTTTATTTTGAAGGTACATCGGAGAAGTTCAGTCTATTATCAACCATGGAAGCTCAAGATCCATTGAAATTTTTCTATGAATTCATCACATGTTAAAAAAAAATCCATATAGGAGAAGGATAAAAAATACAGTCCGGAAGAAATCTGAAACTTCTTGGATCTTGGATAGCCGCACTTTCATTCTTTCTTTTCTTGAAAAAAAAAAAAAAACAATTACGATATGATAGGTCCAACTATTTTAGCCACATATCCATATGGAGCAAAAGAAATATCTTTTTGTGGCAGCTGTTCTTTTTCCCGGTCCATCTTTTTGTGGCAGGTGTTCTTTTTCCCGGTCCATCTTTTGTATCAGTATGCACAAATAACACACTGGAAAATTGATGAATCTGACCATAAACCTTTAATTTTCTCGGCGCAGTCCTCATTTCATTTGTTAATACATATGAGTTTAGTCCAGTGCACATTCCAGCCAGAGATTAATACTAAGCTAGCTATAAATGGAGTAATAATATATAAGTAATCACTACTAACAAACACAAGCCAAATGTCTTGGCCTTTTATTTATTTATTTATTGCTTGGATTATTTAATTATATGGGGTACATAGACGTCCTTGCTAATTCCAAGCAATAGCCTTGGAGTCAAACTACATGGTTCCCACCATTTTTAAGAGTCCATTATCCTCAAATGGCTCTTGGTTGTCGCAATAAAGGTTGTCACCAGGGTCAACCTGTAACATGTCGCAGTACCTCAAATAGTAGTCAATGCGATTCTGCTGCCTTGTTTTCCCGTCTGGAGTACATTCACCGCCATTAGTGATAATGTTTGTTAACATACCAAAGCCTGGTTTCCTGCCGGCCTCAAAATTCGCTTCTGATGAAGACCATTCTCCGGTGATGACTTCATGGCACGACGGTGCACCTGTTGAATGTGGAGTCATCCAGAACCAGAGTGCTGCCTCGAATGAAAGCACTGGATCCGTTGCCACCTTTTCTGGCTCGTCTAATAAATTTTGCCCTAAATAATTTCCACATTCCCCGTAGTTGTAGTTCCTGTACGACATAATATCGAATTAACACAGTGCAAATATATAACAAATATCACTACAAGATTAATTTAATTTAATATAATATCCAGTTTCTAACCCGGAAAAGGTCTAAAGGAACAAAGATTTAATATAATATCCAGTTTTTTTAAAGACACTAGTTTGAAAAGATCAAATTGAAGAAAGAGAATAAAGAGTATGCAGGAAAAGATAAATAAATTGTACCCAAGTATATTGGACTCACCACCTAAGTTGCAGAGGACCTCGGCCATAATAGTCGGCTACACATGGATAAGAAGAATTTGTTTTTGGATCACAGTAATCAGAATTAGGGTTCAGCTCGTTAACAAGGCAATATCCCCATGTAAATGGAGCATCCTCTCCAATTATCCACCGTCCTATACATCGACGGTGTTAACCGCAAACAATTAGTCAACTGATCAAATCAAATGTGAGGTGATGTGATGCCAAAAATTAATGAATATACAGTTTCATTTATAGTATGCCATAAATTACCACTAGTTTCTTGAGAGGTTTGGGCGAAGAAAGCAGCAAGCTCTCTCTTTCTACTGTCATCATCGCCTGTCATGCCAAATCCAGGGTACAATTCAGTGGCCACAAAAAAAGCGTCATACGTATAGAATCCCTTTCCAGGACAGCGTTCATCGTTTCTATTCGGTAGCATCTCTTCGAACATCTCTTTTGTGAAGAAGCAGTTGCGGCATTGGCTTTGACAGCCTGCACAACAGTAAGCAACTGTTAGGCCGCAGTAACCACCACTGCTACAGCACAGGTCGTTCGGGCATGTGACATTCTTAGCTAGCGATCCGCATTTTGGGGTATCCGATGAGACTCCTAGTAATAGAGACAACAATAAAGATAAAACGGTAAGTGCCCAGAACCTCATTTCAGGAATATAGCTATTTGAGTTTTGATGATGTTTAAGAAGGTTTCAGGGATTGGTATTTATAGAGAAGGATGGAGATCATAAAGATGCCAGCCATTTATTGTAAAATATTTATTATTGGAACTATTATATGTATTAATTTTTTTTTAAAATGAAGAATATATTGTTCACTTAGACATAGTTCAATGTGGTCGAGAACATTGTTTTCTCCTTCTTGGCCTTAAATAAAAAGACTCTTTGCCATGTGTTTGTCACTGTCATTTTTTTTTTCTTCTTTCTTTCCTTTTTCTTTTTTTGATGTTTGAGCCTTACTACCTAATTTTTTAAGTCAGCCTTTAAACTTCTATTTATTTTTATTTAATCCCTATTTTTTGTTATATTTTTTAAAAATAATTCACGAAATTAATTTTTTTATTCAATTTCAACCTCATTTAATTTTTTGCTTTGACAAATTTTATTGTCATTTCTTATTGCTATTTTTTTATAGTCTAAGATAACTTTTAGAGTTATAATTTTTTTTATTCACTATCTATAAAATTTTTTCTGAATAGATTTCATTCTCATTTTTTATTTTTTTTTTCACTGTGCAAAATTTTCAAGAGTGGTATTTTTTTACCTGATATAATTCTTCAATATTAATTGATTTTGATTTGAGCTTGGTTAAACCTGTGTATAAGATTTTACAGGCGCAAACTTTGAAAATTAACCTAGCTTCATAATGTTTGCGTAGGATTGTTTTAGCTTTTCTATCATTTTTTTAGCTAATGTTTTTTTTTTTATCTTTTAGTATTTATTTAATTGGAAATAGAGCTCTGTTTTTTTTTTAATGCTTTCTATGACCTTGATTTTATCATTTTTTAAATTTAATTGGGTTACCTCAAGTCCTTTTATTTGTTATTCTTTGTTAAGTTTATTTTTTTAAAAAAAAATTATTCTTGAATTAAATAGAATTGATTTATTGAATATAGGCGGATGCTCTCTTCATTTTGTTTTATTTGATTTGGTTTGGTTTTCTGAGATGTTGCTGTAGCGATCCATGTGACTTCTTCTTATGTTGTTGTCCAGAATTTTTGGTTGGATTTGAATCATCTCTGCAAGTTTTTTTTTTTTTTGTGATGGATGATGTCCACAATTGAGTGACAGTGGGTTGCCATTGATTTTTTTTTCCTTTTCTTTCTAAAAATAATATCAATGGCTCTACTACTGGAAAATTAGCAAATACAAATGTTTTTTTTATGGTTCTTTTGAGTAAATTGTTTTTCCTATTTTGGTTGGTTTTAAACCATCTCAGCAAACTCATTTGTTTTGGTTGATTGTTGCCAAATGTTTTTTTATAGTTCACCTGTTATTGTTACCTGTAGTTTAAATCAAATTATTAGACTATCCAGTCTTATTAGATTCAGTCGAATTAATGACTTGAGTATCAGATTTTTATGTGCTTAATAAAAAAGGCTCCAAAATTGGATGGTGTGTAAGAAATTTGGCAACAAGTACACTTAGTTTCTCAAACTTTAAAAATTATGCAGTTTATACAGTTTAGGTCCTTCCATATATTTTTTAATAAATCACTTTCGGTAAAAATATTTATTTGTATTGTTTTTCGATCCATGGTTAGAGAGAGGTCGTCAAATTCTAGCGGTAAAGAGAGAAAAATATTGTTGGCACTGATTTTGGCAACCAAAACAATTGATCTTAGTGTCAAATAGTGCAATTTGTTGAGGAAAGTTCATATTATATGCTTTTTTACCTTAAAAGTGCGTAAAAAATAACAGATTTGAACTCGAGAAATTTTTTTATTTTGAGTTAGTTTAAAGTTTTATGATGGATTTTTGGGTTTTTTTTAATGTTATGTATGGGTTTGTCAAGGTTTTTAGCATATTTTCTAGGTATTTTGGGTTAAAAATAAGTTTAAAAACAGATTTTGAGTAAATAAACCTTAAGGCCTTATTTATTTATTTTTTCAAAAAAATATGAGTCGTCCACCTCATGTGTAATAAGAAATATATTAAGAGCCCAAGTGCATGAGTCCTAACAAAATGGGTCAGACCCAACATCGCCTCATCTTTTAAAAAAAAAAAATTGATGTTTTTTTATATATTTATTTTTTTAAAATTATTTTTTTATATTGAAATTAATATACTCTTCTCTATTTTATTTTGTTTATATAGCTTTTTTGAAATGACAATTATTTTTTAGTTATTTTGTATGCATTTAATTTTTGAAAAAATTATTCTAATTTATATAATTTTTTTAATTTTTTATATAAATAAAAAATATTTATTTTTAAATAATATTTCTAATATGTGTAACCTTATAAAATATTTTTTTAACTCAACTCTCCTTATCACATCAGTCCCTACTTTCACACACCCCTTCACTTTCCAACTAGAATTTCCTCTGTTTCTTATATAAAGTTATCCTTGCAAACTTTATCCATCTTCAATTCAAACTATAAATTTATGTCTCCATAGCATTAGCATTAGTAGACTAATCTGAAAATTGAGAGTTAAGAAAATATTTTTTTTATGTTTAAGGATATTAAATCTTCGAAGAAAAATAAAATAAAAAAGTTATCTCACTTTTTTATGAAAAATAAAGTTATATCTCTTATACAAAATGAAACATAGAATTAACTATTGAGTTGATATTTGGTAAGTTATAGATTGTGGTTCGTAAGTGGACACTACTATGTTATTTAGTTATAAACTAGTCTTGGTTCCACTTCACTGTGTTGAGGACTATTATTTTTGCGCAAAATATTATGTTTAAGGTACCACAAACATATTTAATATATATATATATATATCTCGACTCGGATCATATATTTGACTGGGGTGAATAAATTAGGAAAAATTATTTCAATTAGATGAAAAATGGATAACTTGGGGAAAATTAGTTTTTTCAACAGAGCTCATTCACATCCCATTAAAATAATTTTTCTTTTATTTTTAAAAATTTATTTTTGACATCAACTTATTAAAACAATTCAAAAACACCAAAAAAATTAATTTAAAACAAAAAAATTCAAACATTTTCAGAAATGCGGTTCAACCGCACTCCCAAACACACATATAGAAGAACAATGTTTGGTATAAAAAAAGATATAAAAATGGTTTTCTTCAACCCAAGTTAGCATGACAAACTTGTAACTCCAGTATCAAGGTTGAGCCAACCTAAGATATCTTGCTAAACTTGTAATCTAGACCATGAGATTGAAATAACTCAATAAAAAAAAAAGGATTGTACAACTCTTTTTCTATAAAAAAAATATGTGTTAACTTTTAAAATCCGTGACATTAGTTATTAGACCCGAAGCACCCTATTTAAAAAAATCATGAAATTCAATTCTCAATCAATCAAATATTGAAAGATGAAATTGAAAATTAATCTCAATTATACAAAAAGATTTAAAAATATCAATTAAAAATTAAAACTAAAATACAAAATAAATTTAATATTTAATTGAAGGGTAAAATTAAAAAGAAAAATCAATTTAGTAAAAGAACAAAAAAAAATTAAAAGAATAAGGATAAGGATAAAAACAGACATAAAAAATAAAAATATTTTTTTGATCGAAGGGTGAAATTAAAAAAAATAATAGTTTTATAAAAGAGGCAAGAAAAAAAATTAGAAATCAAAACAACAAGGATCAAATTAAAAAATATAATACAATCAATTTGAATTGAATGATGAAATTGAAAACAAATAAATTTTTTAAAAAAGGGTTAAGGAAAAAAAGATTAGAAGTCAAAAGAATGAGGATCAAATTGGAGAATATAATATTTAGTAATTTGAAATTGAGTGATAAAATTGAAAACAAATCAAAAAATTTCAAAATGTTTTAAAAAACATTTTGTAAAAGAAAAAGAAAAAAAGACCCAATGACAACACGTGCTGTGACATAGATATTTTTTAAAAACCATTCTACATTAATTTGTATCTAAATTTCAATATAGTCTCTCATATACCAAGAGATTACAACTTATTAACTAAGACCCATTTCACTTCTATTTATATATTTAATTTTTAATTCAATCATCCTGATTTCAAATCACATTAATTATACTCATCATTGATTATACTCATCATGATACATTAACTCATATAATAATAGACAATAATAATTATAAAAATTTAAAGAAAAATAAAAACCATCATATACATGTAAAATTTCCAGGAATGCAAATATAGAAAGGAACATTTGTATTTATACATCAATAATAAAAGTTTTAACATGAATATTACATATTTAAGTGAAAAACATTACAATTCTAAAATATACATAATATACCTAGTTTATATTAACAAAAAGTGAGATAAGCTAAGATTACTCATGACAAAGATGAGAAGGTTCTCAAAAGGACAACATTCCTTTTTCCTTTATTTTAACTAATAATAACTAATATATTAAAAAATATTATTATATCCCTTTTTCCTTTATTTTAACTTGAAAATAAAACATTTTATATCTAATGATATGAAAATTATTTCATATCATTAGATATGAATACTTTTTTCAATGCCAATATTAAATTTATATTAATAACATTAACCATCATATAAAAAATAATAAATGATTATTCAAGAAAATACCAATATCAGTTCCCATTTTAGCGCAGGCACAACAACTCATAGTTATTAAATCCGGCCCGGGGGTTGACCGGTCAAGGGGCCGGGTCTTGGGTTTTATGGATCAACCCGGAAAAATTAAAAAATATATTTAATTTTTTAATATTTCATATGAAAAAAATCAAGAAAAAAATCATATGAATATAGGCTACACATGTTATAAATAATGAAGTTTAAAAAAATATTTTTTTAAAAAAATTTATCCCACATTCAAAATATACTATGTTATACTTTTAAGTTGAAGTATTTAAACCAAAAAGTTTCAAATCTCACATTAAAAAAACATAACTTTTTTTTTTTTGTGAACATAGAATATATATATGAAAGAGTTTTAAATCCCACATTGAAAAGATATTATGTTATCCTTTTAAGTTGAAGTATTTAAACCAAAACGTTTTCTATCCTACATTGAAAAAAATAATTTTTTTCTTGTGAACATTGAGTATATATATGGAAGGGCTTCAAATCTCACATTGAAAAAATAATTTTTTTCTTAGGAATATATAGTATATATACTAATGGGTTTCAAATCCCACATTGAAAAAACATAATTTTTTTCTTGTGAACATAGAGTATATATACGAAAGGATTTCAAATTGCACATTGAAAAAATAACTTTTTCAAATCGCACATTGAAAAAATAACTTTTTTCTTAGGAACATAGAGTATATATACTAATGAGTTTTAAATCACACATTGAAAAAACATAACTTTTTTCTTAGGAACATAGAGTATATATATGAAACCTACATTGAAAAAATATAAATTTTTTCTTATAAACATAGAGTATATGTACTAAAGGATTTCAAATCCCACATTGAAAAAATAAAATATTTTTCTAATATTTATATAGTGAACTTTAAAAATAGTTAATAACCAACTAAAAAAAATATGAAAAAAAAGGTATAGGAGAAAAATCACATTTGAAAAAAAAAAACACCGGTTCTCGTCCGGGTGCGCCTGGGTTATGGGTCGACCCAGCGGGTCGACCAGGTTTTGACGGGTTGTTGCCCTGACCAGTCTTTTAATAGATTCAGACCAGTCCAGCCACCGGGTCGACCTGTCAGGTCGGGTTTAATAAGCAGCAACAACTAACTATAATCTACAGTGCTACAATATTAAACAATAAAAAAATGAACAGTGTATGCAGTAGCGGAGCCATGTAGGGACAAAAGAGGGCAATTGCCCCCTTAACTTTTTTTTTTTAAAAAATATTAGTATATTAGTTTAGGGAATTGTTACTGCAGGGAAGGAAAAAGGAAAGTTGTCTTTGTTTATAATTGTTGACTTATAATATAATATAATATAATATATATACACAGCTCATTCCTCAACTTTTTCCCCTTTTGCCTTTTGTTTCTATATCAAATTGATGGTGCCGGCTTTAAAATATAGAATCCCCTAACTAACAAACAAAGAGTATTTTTGGTTCCCTGCCTTTGCCGCGTTGTTCTTTTCATGAGTTGCTGTGCCACTTTGTTCTTTTCATGAGCTGTTGTTCTCTGCCTCTCTCGTATGCAAATTTCTCATCAAGTATAAGTAAGCAATTAATCTTTTTTGCCTTTTGCTTTATATTTTAGGTAAATTTTCTTTATTTTTTCTATTTATTTTATTGTTTAATTTTAATTTTATTCTTTTATAATTAGTTATTAAAAATATTAGGGTTTATGATAATTTATGGGTTTTGATATAAATATGTTCAAAATAAATGTTTAAATCTAC